>Ga0316207_10000564_pt1 | contig 57066 bp, 51 predicted proteins | sample 6weekpyrite_MG_FD_204943 | JGI IMG/M metagenome (GOLD analysis project Ga0316207, IMG submission 204943) | Microbial mat bacterial communities from mineral coupon in-situ incubated in ocean water Damariscotta River, Maine, United States -... | ecosystem: Environmental > Aquatic > Marine >...
AAGAAGAAGAAGCAAAAGCAAAAGCAGAGCCTATCCTGCAATTTAAACCACAGGGCGCGATGCCTGCAGAAGACTTTTCTGTAGCTGATGCCGACCTGAAAATTTTACAGGGCAAGGGCGAGGGCTTGCCTGATAACCTCCGCTCGGATTTTGAAAATCTTATGGGCTATGATTTTAATCATGTCCGCGTACATATAGATGGCCAGGCAGCGTCACTCTCACAGAAGTTGAACGCCCGTGCCTTTACGCTGGGAAATAATGTCGTGTTTGCGCCAAGCCAATATCAGCCGACTAGCACGCAAGGCAGGCACCTTCTGGCACATGAGTTAACGCACGTGGTGCAACAAACAGGGTCGACTGCACGTCATGCTGCAATCAATTCCCGGAATATTTCCTCATCAAAGCAAAGTATTCAACGTAAGGTTGCCACTGCGGAGTGTAGGAAAACAAAGCTTTCAGATAAACAATGTGACAAAGTCGACAGTGATTATTTCCTTGCGATCATTTATGTAAAGCGTGCAATTGACAAGTTAAAAGCAGGAAAATCATCAAGTGTTAAACGAGCTTTGAAACGCTACTTTAATTTTAATACTGGTTCAAACCAGCACAAGCAGTTGCTACTTAAGAACCTTGGGCTTATCAAGGACTTTCTGATTGCGTATAAAGACAAGGCATATTATGAAAAAGGCCATCCTAACGGCTGCAAAACAACAAAAAGAGGAAAGCCAGTAGCTTACTCATTTCCAGCTACTATAAAGGATGGGGTGGCCGAACAATTACGTAGAGTTGGCATCTGCAAGGTCTATTTTAGCAAGGGGCAAGGCGAGCGTGTAAGTACACTAATACATGAGCATGCTCATATCAGCGGCCTGGCGCCAGCGAAGCCTGCCGATGAGGTTAGAGTGGGTTATGAGGGATATTTTCTTCTTACACCCTCAAGGTTATTAAAATGCGCCGACAGTTATGCCTATTTTGTAATGGCGTTGGCAACAGGTAGCCCTGTTGCCGTGTCGACCGGTGTTGAAACCGGGGGAATTATTTCAGCTACAAAATCCCGTAGAGAAGGCTCCACCAGGAGATTTCATCGAGCAGCCTGGTATGCGCGTGCCTATCTTGATGTCACTTCGAGGACACCGGTATTAAAGTTCTTTTATCCGTATGGGCAATTAGGTATCACACTGATGGCGACACCTTCAATTTACCCGCGCCCAGGCGTAACTGGAATAAAAGCTGACAACGCTTTTATCGCTGATCTCCTGCTTGGCACGCGCATCAAGCTACGTAAAAGCCGGACGGGAGTGAATTGGTATATTAATGTTGGAACCGGGCCGATGCTCGTTGTGAGCGGGATCAAGGATGCTGAAGGAAATCTTCCATCCGTTATAAGTGGTGGGTGGAAAACTACTGTGGTCGGCGGACTGCGTTACAAGAAGCTGGTAGTGAAAGCCAATATGTCTTTCCTGTATTTACCGAAGGTACCGGGCTTCAAGTATTCACTCCAGGGAGGTGTCGCAGTAGGGTATCGCTTTACCGGGCTATAGATAGATATTACTTTCTAGCAGAGTATGTTTTATATAGGATAACAAATATGTCAATCGCAACGGCACAAAATAAACCTGAAACCAGGAACATTGCTACGCGATCAAGGGTTTCGCGTACCAATAACAATGCCGATGCAATAACGCCAGTTGGTATTCAATCTCTTCAGAAAAAATCAGTATGTACCTGTGGTGGTGGTTGCCCCCGGTGCCAGACGCAAGCCCTTGGCAGCCAACCCAGACCCAACATTAGTGAAGCCAACGATCCCTCAATCCAGAGAACATCGACCACTAATGATGAGGCCGCGTGCGAGAGTGCTGAATTTCCTCCGGAGGGCGTGTGGTTTACTGATCCAAAGCTGGTGCGCATTCGGGAAGGCGAGGCGTTTATGGCGTTTGGCTTCGTGGGTGAAGCCGTGGCGTTGGTTCAGCAGACGCTCGATGCATGGGGCTGTGACGAAGGCCTTGGCTACCAGCTGCCGATGTATGGCGTAGACGGGATCTTTGGTAGCGAAACCCGCGCCGCGGTAAAAAATTTCCAGGCACGGCGGGTCATTGATGACGACGGTATTGTTGGGCCTGTTATGATGGGTGAGCTAGACCAGGTCATTATTGGAGACACATTGACATGCCCGTCAGGAACAACAGAAACGTCTTTCATATCGGACTCGCAGACTGATACCATGCAGACAGTTTGTTTGCCGCCCGGTTCCACTCCTACACCTTTAGGCAAGGGTTGTCCGACACCAAGCAATCCTGGCCCCGACTTTATCTGGGGTTTCCATCAACCCGCTGATGGTTTTGGATTCCCCGGCAGAAGCACAACGACGTACGGGGTAGGAGAAGACGTAAAATTATCTTTCGACTCTTACCTCTCCAAGGATATGCCAAAGGACAAAAAGGCTGAGCCACATGGTGGGCTCAGGTGGGTATTAAAATCGGGTCCCGGAAACCTCAAGGATATTGATGAGAGGGCTGGAACGGCAGCGTTCAGGGCTGGCTTTACTGTCAAGAATGACGAGCCAGTACACTTCGAACTGCAAGTCCTGGCCAGTCCATGCAAGGGTTCTGTTGTTGCCAAGACTCAGTTCAAGATTACCAGGCCCACCGGGGCGGTGATGGAACAGGAACCGGATACTCAGCTTCGTCACATAGAGAACTCATGGTCCATTGGCTTTTTGGGCCGGGTTTATCTTAGACCTACAACTGTATCGTTCCAGAATGTTATGTTCCACGAGGGGACTGATATGGCGAAGAGAGATGGGTGGCTCCATGACATTACACCGGAGCAACATCCAGATGGACCCTGGCTTGCAGTGGGCGCAGGTGACAGCACGACTGGCTCGCGAGTCAAGATACCGGACCCCGGGGATCAGGTTTTTTCAGGTAAAAAGAGTCCAAATCCGACGTATGGCAAAGGTAGTTTCCTATGGCAACTCCCCTGGGAGTTTCGCCTTGTTGGTGGGACAGCTGTAGGAACGATAGTGACGGTAGACCAGTTGGCGACATCCGGTGAAAATGGGAAGGCAACTATAGAAAAGCATAATGCGGGTCCATTCAGTATAATGCCCTATGTAAAAGGATCTTACTATTTCTGATAATGACGGAATACTAATAGAGGTTTATTCATGAGGAGTACAGCAAGGATTGCTGGTATGCCGGGTGTGAAAAAAGTCGCCGTTGGTGGTACGGCGGTTATAGCGGGTGGTTTCCAGTGGAAATATATCGGTGCATCGTTAACGACATCCTACCTAAATATCCCTAACCTGCCGGGTTTCAAACATTCGACACAGATCGGGGCGAGAGCGGCTTTTCGCTTTAACTGGCCATAGCTATATTATCCCAAAAGTAGCTTCGCTAGATTGTTATACGCCTTAAATATATCTGACGCTTAAGCACCCTGGTATTGATCTCTCTACATATTGATATTCGTCGCTTTTACATGCCTCCTGGAAGAATGCACTAGTTGCTGGTTGTATGTTTTTTGAACAATTGCTGTCATGGTATTGTCAGTTTTTAGTAATAGTTTAAGAAAATAACAAAAATGCCGATAGCGGTGAGAGTGAGAATAATCATATTTTTCAGGGTCATGTAGTGCAAACCAATGAGATGCAGACGCCACTAAACGTGAAGGAATACGTACTATGCAAGCGGTTGCCGAAATGCCAGCTGTAGTGGTGAGTAACGTGCCATTATGGTCAGAAGTTGGCACATTGCCGGCGTGGATAACAAAGGGAGGTTAGCGTCAATAGTCTACAGTTCAGTAACGAAGACAGTAGCCCCCCCCTTATGGACCACATTTAGAGGTATTTTCTATGGCGGTAGTGGATAAAAATGCACAACATAGTGTGTTTTATAGAGACATAGTTTTTAAAGGTAAGTATGGCTGGGAAAGTAAAAAAATGAGTGAAAATAAAGGTAGTAACAAACAGTAGTTGATCATGGCGATGTAGTGTTACCTGGATGATGGTGTTTTTTTAGAGGATATAGCAATGGCAGTGGAATTTTCATTTACTGAAGATAACGAGGTGCTCTTGATTAGTATAAAAGGCGCATTTGATTTTTCGTTGTTAGACGAGTTTCGTGAAGCATATAGTGGCGAGATGAGTAAATCTACAAAGGTTGTTGTTGATATGCGTGAAACATCAAACATTAATAGTTCTGCTCTAGGTATGTTGTTAAATATGCAGCGTCACTTGGAAAAAGCAGATGGTGAGATTGAGATAATAAATTGCAATGAAGTCGTATCAAAAATTTTCACCATTACGCATTTTAACAAGAAATTTACAATCAAATGAATACTGGGAAAATTTTAGTAGTTGATGACATAGCGACTAACAGAAATTTGCTTAGGCAAATGTTATCGCAGATGACAGACTGCGGCGTAATTGAAGCAGTAAACGGCAAGGAAGCGATTAGCCTATTTGAGAGTGAAGCGCCTGATTTGATTCTCATGGATATAAATATGCCTGAGATGGATGGCCTTCAGTCCACTTCAGAAATAAAAAAACTATCGGGTGATAGTTACACACCTATTATCTTTGTTACTGCATTTACGGCAGAATCATCCTTGTCTAATGCGCTTGCATCTGGTGGCGATGACTTTATTAGCAAGCCATACGATATAGAGGTGTTAAAATCAAAAATTAATGCGCATTTACGTATTCGCGAACTTAACCAGCAGTTAACCGAAAAAAACGATCAGTTAAGAGATGTGAATCAACAGCTCGTCCATGAGCAGGAACTTATTGAATATTTCTTCACAAGCGCACTACAGCAAAGCTATCTCGATAAGAAATTTATAAATTATCATATGTCATCAATGTCAACATTTAATGGTGATATATTTCTTGCGGCACGATGTCCAAGGGGTGGCTTGTATATTATTATGGGCGACTTCACAGGCCATGGCTTAACTGCTGCCATGGGTACATTGCCTGTTGCAATGATCTTTTTTGAAATGGTCGAAAAAGGTGCGGTCGTCGCAGATATTGCGAGTGAATTAAATAGACAGTTATATAAGCTAATGCCTACAAGCATGTTCTTTGCGGCGACACTGTTAGAGTTGAATGTGCAAGGAAATATTCTTACAACATGGATGGGTGGTATGCCGGAATGCTATTTGCTCGGCCAAGATGGCAAGCTTAATTCTGAAATTCAGTCACAGCATATGCCGCTGGGTATTTTGAATCAAGACAGCTTTGATTCTAGTGTTGAAATTTATAACGTTGAAGAAGATGATAAATTGTATTTATACAGTGACGGGATAGTTGAAGCTGATAATGCAAATGGTGACATGTTTGGAAATGATCGGTTGCGGGAAGTGCTTGTTTCAAATAATAACAACCGCATTGATAATGTTTTATCAGAACTAGATACCTTTGTAGGAACAACGCAGCGAAATGACGATATTACAATTGTAGAGCTATCATGTCATGAGGTCCCTGCGGCAGAGTTGTGCCAAGATCCCGAAAACAATGATTTGCTGCTTGATTGGGAAATGTCGTTAGCATTATTGTCGACAGATATGAGGGAAAAAGATCCGGTTAAAGGGGTTTCTGATATATTAGGCGCTTTACCTGTGTTGAAAAAACACAAGGGGCTAATCGCTACGTTATTATCAGAAATCTATTTTAACGCTCTCGATTACAGTATATTGGGTCTCGATGATTTAGAAAAAAATAATGAAGAACAGTTTAGTGAATATTATAAAATCCGAGGCGAAAAATTAAGCGTATTGGAAGACGCCACAATAAAATTTGATTTTGCATGTGCGTTAGTTGATGGTGTGCCGCAACTATCGGTGCGCATGACTGACAATGGTAAAGGTTATAGCGGGCATGATTCGGATTTATCTGAAGATAAACTTTATGGGCGCGGGCTTGATATCGTTAATACCTTGTGTGAGAGCGTCGTTTTTTCTAATGAAGGTAGAACGTTAGAGCTAATCTACAAGCTTTAATGCTGTCAGCCTTTGAAGGGCGGAAAATATGTGGCATAAGTTTTACGACTTAGTAAAAGAGATATGATATGACGGGCACGGAGAGGTCTGATGTTGCAGCAAAACTTGCCGAACTGCATCTTTCCTTCAAGCAACAACTTCCCGGCAAAATCGCAGATATTGAAACGCATTGGAAATTATTACAAGTGGCGGATGATTATCAATCTGAGCTTGTTGAACTTCATAGAATAACGCATAGCCTGGCTGGTTCTGGAGGTACTTTCGGAGCGGTAGTTGTTAGCGCTATAGCGAAGGACATTGAAAAAATATTTAAGTCCTTGCAGAATGAACTCAATGCGCCTCGATCCATTTCTATTGAGACAAAAAAGTTGATCGATGAACTTTTGGTTGGGCTCAAAGAGGCAGAAGAAAAATGGCAACCCAGCGTTTCTTCCTATGATGCTTCTGTTGGTCAGCAAAAAACCACAAATAAAGGTGGTGTCATTTATCTGGTTGAAGATGATGAATTGCTTGCAATCGATCTTACCACAAAACTCGAGTATGCAAATTACGCTGTGCAGCACTTTGCAGAACTGGCTGATTTTGAAAAAGCGATTGAAATCAAAATGCCAACTTTAATTATCATGGATGTTGTCTTCAAAGAAGGTGATGTGGCCGGTGCGGACACTATTTATCGCTTGAAACAAAAATACGATCCTTATCCGCCGGTGGTTTTTATTTCTATTCGAGATGACATGGAAGCACGTTTGTCTGCCGCTCGCGCAGGTGCGCGTCGATATTTTAGAAAACCATTAAATATGAATACATTTATTCCAGTACTGGATGGTTTAACTGAAAGGGTTGTGCCCAAGCCGTTTAATGTATTGATAATTGACGATGATGAGACGCTGCTTGAGTACTATGCAACGGTACTTAGTGATGCAGGAATGGTTGTGAAAACGTTATCGCAGCCTTTGCAAATACTAAATGTATTAGCTGAATTTACCCCTGACGTTATTATCTCAGATGTTCATATGCCGGAATGCCTGGGCACGGAGCTGGCGCAGGTCATTCGACAAGATGATGCCTGGGCAATGACACCGATTATGTTTTTATCAACCGAGTCGGATATTAATCGTCAATTGGCGGCGATGGATCTTGGTGGTGATGATTTTCTAGTCAAGCCGATTGAACCAGGGCACTTAATTTCAGCCGTTTTCTCACGAGCAAAACGTGCGCGCTGGATTAAACAAATTAATTCAGACCTTAATAATGCCATACGCGAAAACAAAGACTAAACCTATTGATATTAGTGGGTTGAAAACCCCGTTTTGTGAGGCACCTAGCACTGTTCTCCGGGTGGATTGTCCAATACATTGATTTGCTTCTATGTTTTGTCATAATTCCCGTAAATACCAAGACGTTGATAATTTGCCTGTCAGATATCGTTAACCGGTCTTCTTTCATTATCGTGTCACTGTTGTCGGTATTTTTTTAAGCCCACATGCTATATATAAGACCACATAATGGGTCTTTTAGGGCCAGTTTAACGGTACTAGTTATTTTATCTATTTGATATTAAAGAAGTTATCGGCTTGTCCGCTAGTGAATTGTCCGCGATAATGGCTGATTCTTCTAAACTTACGTTTATTAACAAAATGGCTGTAAACCGGTGAAGTACTGGTGTTTTATCGGACTCAAGGCTATAATCAGCGCGCTTTCACAGTTTTATAGTTAGAAAGCGATTTTTGGAGTGGGCCTTGTGCCCATTTTTTGTTTCCGGAAGGAATGAAATGGGTCAACAAGCAGTTAAAATTTCGGCAATGATCGAGCCATCGCTGGATGCGCTAGGGTATGAGCTGGTCGGTGTTGAATATACCGCGCAGGGCAAGCACTCCGTGCTAAGGATATATATAGATGCCCCTGACGGTGTTGATGTAAATGATTGCCAGAAAGCAAGCCAGCAAATTAGTGGCGTGCTTGATGTAGAGGAACCCTTGTCGGGGCAATATACCCTGGAGGTATCATCTCCAGGGCTTGAACGGCCTTTGTTTGTCGCGGCGCATTTTGAGCGCTTTGCAGGTGAACGTGCCGAGGTGCGCATGCACACCCCGATTGATGGGCAGAGAAAATTTATTGGGCAGCTTGCCGGTGTTGATGATAACAAGGTAAAGCTGGACTTGGAAAATGGTGAAAGTGTTTCACTATCACTTGCGGATATTGATAAGGCAAAACTGAAACCGGAATGGTAATAACCATCTGGTAGTGCAGGAGCAGAGGCAGACGCTATGTCGAAAGAAATATTAATGGTTGTTGACGCAGTTTCAAATGAAAAAGGCGTAGAGAAAGATGTGATTTTCGGCGCTATTGAAGCCGCATTGGCAACCGCTACGAAAAAACGTCACAAAGGTGAAATCGCTGTTCGCGTTGATATTGATCGTGAAACGGGCGATTACGATACATTCCGCACATGGAATGTGATTGACATCATGGATTTTGAACCGGAGTTACGTGATTCGACGTTAACGCTGGAAGAAGCATTGTTGCGTAAAGAAGGCGTAGAAATTGGCGACGTTATTGAAGAGCCAATGGAATCTGAAGTTTTCGGGCGTATTGCAGCACAGACAGCTAAACAAGTTATTATGCAAAAAGTCCGTGAAGCGGAACGTGCACAAGTTGTTGAAGCATATCAAGACCGCGTTGGCGAATTAGTGACTGGTGTCGTTAAACGGGTTGAGCGTGGCAACGTTATTATTGATTTAGGTAATAATGCTGAAGGGTTAATTTCACGTGAAGATATGATCCCACGTGAGCCAATTCGTTCAGGTGACCGGGTTCGTGGCTACCTTTACGAGGTCAGTTCTGAAATGCGTGGGCCACAATTATTGATTAGCCGTGTTAGCCCCGAGTTTTTAATTGAATTATTTAAACTTGAAGTACCTGAAGTTGGCGACGAATTGATCGAGATTCTTGGTGCAGCACGTGACACGGGCCTGCGTGCAAAGATTGCAGTTAAGTCCAACGACCAACGTATTGATCCTGTTGGTGCCTGTGTTGGTATGCGCGGTTCACGTGTGCAAGCAGTATCGGGTGAAATTGCCGGTGAACGTGTTGATATTATTTTGTGGGATGATAATCCGGCACAATATGTTATTAACGCCATGTCACCAGCAGAAGTGCAGTCCATCGTAATTGATGAAGATTCTCACTCTATGGATATTGCCGTTACTGAAGATCAATTGTCATTGGCAATTGGCAGGGGTGGCCAGAACGTTCGCCTTGCAAGTGAATTGACCGGTTGGGAACTCAACGTGATGTCTGAAGCGCAAGCTGAAGAAAAGAGTGACTCTGAATCTGAACAAGTCCAAAAATTATTCATGGAACAACTCGATGTTGATGAAGAAATTGCGGTCATTCTGGTGCAAGAAGGATTTACCTCAGTAGAAGAAGTTGCCTACGTGCCGATTGAAGAAATGCTTGATATCGAAGAGTTTGATGAAGGTATGATTGAAGAACTTCGTAATCGTGCCAAAGATGTATTGCTCACCAAAGCGCTTGCTACTGAAGAATTGATTGGCGATGCAAAACCTGCCGATGACCTGCTTGGCATGGACGGCATGGATGAGAAGTTGGCATTGAAGATGGCAGCAAAGGGAATCATTACGATGGAAGACCTTGCTGAACAATCTATTGATGAGTTGATGGAAATTGATGAGATGGATGAAGAACGTGCTGGCGAGTTGATTATGAAAGCACGCGAACCGTGGTTTGCGGAAGAAGAAAACCAGGGCTAATAGAAGATAACTTTTAAAGAGTAGTGATGAATGCCTGACGTAACGGTAAAACAGTTAGCAGAAGTAATCGGTATCTCGGTCGATAAATTAATCGGTCAGATAAAAGAAGCCGGCTTAACTGCCAGCGATGCAGACTCAGAAATCTCTGATGGCGATAAAGCCACATTGTTGAGTCATTTGCGTCGTTCACATGGTAAGGATGGCGCGGCACTTGCCGAAGCTGGACCGAAAAAAATTACCCTGAAGCGCCGCTCGGTGAGTGAATTGCGTGTCGGCGGCACGAAAGGCAAAACAGTTAATGTTGAAGTGCGTAAAAAGCGTACCTACGTTAAACGTGGTGTTGTTCAGGCCGAAGAAGAAAAAGTACGCGAAGAACAGGCTCGTGTTGAAGAAGAAGCGCGTTTAAAAGTTGAAGCTGAGCAGCGTGCATTAGATGAAGCTCAGGCGAAGAAAGAAGCCGAAGCGCAGGCAGAGGCGAAACAAGCTGAAGAAGATGAAGCCGCTCGCGTTCAAGCTGAAAAAGAAGCCGCCGAAAAATTAAAGGCTGAAGAAAAACCGAAAGCCAAGCCAGTTGCTAAGGCAGAACCTGAAAAGAAACCTGCAGGGGATCCACGTAAGGCCAAAGGTCGAGCAAAGGATAAGGAAAAATCATCTGCTGACACCAAGTATGGCCGAAAAGAATTGCATGTATCGGGTGATAAGTCTGGTCGTCGCAAAAAACGCACCAAAGGAAGAAAGCGTTCTGTTGCCGCAAGCCCGTCAGGTGAGCATGGTTTTGAAATGCCGACAGAGGCAATTGTCTACGAAGTAGAAATTCCACCAACCATTACCGTTGGTGATCTTGCGCAGAAAATGAAAGTTAAAGCCGGTGAAGTCATTAAGGTGATGATGGGTATGGGTAGCATGGTTACGATCAATCAAATGCTTGATCAGGACACAGCAACCATCGTTGTTGAAGAGATGGGTCATATACCTAAGAACATGATTGAAAATGCAGCGGAAGAAGAAGTGCTTTCAGTTCATGATGATGTGATTGGTGATGAAGTAACTCGCGCACCGGTGGTAACGATCATGGGCCACGTTGACCATGGTAAAACATCGCTATTGGATTACATCCGTAAAGCCAATGTAGCAGACGGTGAAGCAGGTGGTATTACCCAGCATATTGGCGCGTATCATGTCACTACTGATAAAGGCATGATTAGTTTCCTTGATACGCCTGGTCATGCTGCATTTACTGCGATGCGTGCACGCGGAGCTAAAGCAACGGATATCGTTGTGATTGTGGTTGCCGCAGAAGATGGTGTGATGCCGCAAACCAAAGAAGCGATTCAACATGCACGCGCCTCGGGTGTGCCAATGATTATTGCGATTAACAAGATTGATAAGCCTGAAGCGGATCCATCGAAAGTAACTAATGAATTGGTTGCAGAAGAAGTGGTTCCGGAAGAATATGGCGGTGACGTCATGTTTATGAAGGTGTCGGCGCATACAGGTGAAGGTGTGCCGGAATTACTTGATGCGATTTTATTGCAAGCCGAATTACTTGAATTGAAGGCCGTAGTAGATGCAAGGGCATCGGGTGTTGTTATTGAAGCACGTCTTGATAAAGGTCGCGGTACAGTCGCTAGTATTTTGGTCCAAAATGGTACATTGAAGAAAGGCGATATTGTTCTGTGTGGTTCAGAATTTGGTCGTGTTCGTGCCATGATAGATGAAAATGGTAATGTGGTTGAGTCAGCTGGACCATCGATTCCCGTTGAGATACTTGGTTTGTCTGGTACACCAGGCGCAGGTGATGAAGTGATTGTGGTTGATAGTGAGCGTAAGGCGCGTGAAGTAGCGCAGTTCCGTGGTAGCAAACAACGTGATAATAAACTGGCGCGTCAACAAGCCGCTAAACTTGAAAACATGTTCTCGCAAATGGAAGGCGGTAATGTTGACTCACTAAATATTGTATTAAAAGCCGACGTGCATGGTTCAGCCGAAGCGTTGGGCGAATCATTGAGAAATATTTCTAATGATGAAGTGCGAATTAATATTGTAGCAAGTGGTGTTGGTGGGATTAACGAATCTGATGTGCAGCTTGCCGTTGCCTCATCGGCCATTATGATTGGTTTTAATGTACGTGCCGATGCAACAGCGAAGAGAATGATTGCTGAGGAAGAAGTTGATCTTCACTATTATAGCATCATTTACGATGCGATTGATGAAGTGAAAAGTTCGGTTCTGGGTATGCTCAAGCCACTTTACAAAGACGAAATCATTGGTCTTGCAGAAGTGCGCGACGTATTCCGTTCATCAAAATTGGGCGCCATTGCCGGTTGTATGGTTGTTGACGGTACCATTAAGCGTTCTAACCCAATTCGTGTGTTGCGTGATGATGTTGTTATTTATGAAGGTGAACTTGAATCATTACGCCGCCATAAAGACGATGTCGATAATGTTAAGTCTGGTACTGAATGTGGTATTGGCGTTAAGAATTACAATGACGTTAAACCAGGTGATCAGATTGAAGTGTATGAACGTACGCTGGTTGAACGTAAGTTAGATTAATTAACGAGCGAGTTTGGCATGGCTAGGGAATACGCACGCAGTGATCGTGTCGCGGATCAGATCCAACGTGAGTTGGCACAACTGATTCAACGCGACATGAGCGATCCACGTTTAAACCTTCTCAGTGTTTCTGCTGTGGAAGTTACCCGTGATCTTGCCTATGCCACGGTGTACGTCACGAGTATGACCGACGACGCTAGCCACACAGAAATTCTCAAGGTATTAAGTAAGGCCAATGGCTTTCTACGCCACGAACTTGGCAAGGCAATGCGCCTACGTATTGTTCCTGAACTTAAATTCAAATATGACGAGTCGCTTGAAAAGGGCATGTCGATGGCAAAATTGATTAATGATGCCGTCAAAAATGATCACAACGACGAAGACTAGTTTCCGTGGGTAGACGACGTAGTGCTAATCGTGGTCGTAACATCAATGGCGTCTTGCTGTTAGATAAGCCCCTTGGCATGACTTCAAACAAAGCCTTACAAGAGGTCAAAAACCTGTTGTTTGCGCGCAAAGCAGGCCATACCGGTACGCTTGATCCGCTTGCTACCGGTTTATTAGCCATTTGTTTTGGTGAAGCCACTAAATTGGCTAACTATATAGTCGATTCTGAGAAACATTACCGTGCGACGGCTCAATTAGGCATTACCACGGCCACGGGTGATCGCGAAGGGGATATTGTAGAAGAAAAGCCGGTTCCGGCATTTGATAAAGCGCGTCTTGAGGCCATATTTGAACAGTTTATGGGTGAAATCATGCAAATTCCACCCATGTACTCGGCACTCAAGCACGAGGGTGAGCCGCTTTATAAGTTGGCACGGCAAGGCATTGTGGTTGAACGTGAACCACGCCCCGTTACAGTCTATTCCATTACATTACGTGAAATGACCGAAACGACCTTCACAGTGGACATTGTCTGCTCAAAAGGGACCTATATCCGTACTCTTCTTGAGGATATTGGGGTGAAATTAGGCTGTGGCGCCCATGCCAGTGAGCTAAGGCGTACCGCGTTAGGCACATTTAGTGAGCAGGATATGGTCGATATGGCGACCTTGCGCGATGCCGAGCAACACGATCGTGAGGCCTTAAACACCTATGTGCGCCCAATTGAAACGGCATTGACGAGCTTTCCTGAGGTGGCATTATCCCCAGATGCCGCGTATTACCTGCGTCAGGGGCAGGCGGTGACGGTGCCGCATGCACCCACAGAAGGCCTGGTTCGGTTATTCGACGATAGGGGAGACTTCATCGGCGTGGGTAAAATTCTCGATGATGGCAAGGTAGCCCCCAAACGGCTATTAAATTTATCCTCCTGACCAGACCGGCACGATTTTTTCCTTGTTTAATCGGGAGTTGCGGTTTAAAATACGCGCCTTCGAAAATCCTGCATGGGGCCGGATCAGGAGTAATAAATGAGCATCAGTACTGAGCAAAAAGGTCAGTTAGTTTCTGACCATAAACGTAGCGACACCGACACCGGATCACCGGAAGTTCAGGTAGCTATTTTGTCCGCACGCATTAATGACTTATCAGGACACTTTAAAGAACACATTCACGATCATCATTCACGTCAGGGCCTGCTAAGAATGGTTAACAAGCGCCGTAAATTGCTTGATTACCTGAAAGGCAAAGACGTAACACGTTACCGCGAACTTATTGCCAGCCTTGGTCTGCGTAAATAAGAGAAAGTTTTCATGTTGAGATGCATGGGGTATCTCAACGAAAAAAATCATTACACGTAAGGATTCCCTTGTGGCTTCGATCAAGAAATCGTTTCAGTATGGCGATCATACTGTCACCCTCGAAACGGGTGAAATAGCACGTCAGGCAAGTGGTGCCGTCATGGTAAGCATGGGAGACACGGTTTTACTTGTGACTGCCGTTGCCCAAAAGACAGCAGCAGAAGGCCGTGACTTCTTCCCACTCACAGTGAATTACCAGGAGCGTACTTACGCGGCGGGTAAAATTCCAGGAGGCTTCTTCCGTCGCGAAGGCCGTCCAAGTGAAAAAGAAACACTGACCTCACGCCTGATTGATCGTCCGATTCGCCCCTTGTTCCCGAAAGGTTTTAAGAACGAAGTCCAGGTTATCGCTACGGTTATTTCATTAAACCCGGATATCGATCCTGATATCCCGGCATTGATTGGTACATCAGCCGCACTGGCCATTTCTGGCGCACCGTTTAACGGTCCAGTTGGCGCATGTCGTGTTGGTTACGCAAACGGTGAATTCCTTCTTAACCCTGGTTTTGAAGCACTGAAAACATCTGATCTTGATTTGGTTGTTGCCGGCACAGATAGCGCCGTATTGATGGTTGAATCTGAAGCCAACTGTTTATCTGAAGATGTGATGCTTGGCGCGGTGATGTTTGGTCACGAACAATCACAAACAGTGATTAACGCTATTGCTGAATTCGCTGCTGAAGTTGGCACTGAACAGTGGGAATGGACTGCTCCAGCAACAAACGAAGCGCTTGCTGCTAGCGTTGCCGATGCGGCGACAGATGGTTTGACTGAAGCTTACCAAATTGCTGAAAAGCTGGCGCGTTACGCTAAGGTTGATGAAGTGCGTGCAGCCACCATTGAACAGCTTGCGACTGACGATGGTCCAACTGCAGATGAAATCTCAGGTGCCTTTGGTTCACTGGAAAAGAAAGTGGTTCGTGGTCGTATTATCGACGGTCACCCACGTATCGATGGTCGTGATACAGCAACAGTACGTGCAATTGATGTACGTGTTGGCGTTCTACCGCGTACACATGGTTCAGCATTGTTCACACGTGGTGAAACACAGGCCCTGGTTGTAACAACACTGGGTACAAACCGTGATGCACAAGTGATTGATGCACTGGAAGGAACTGTTAAAGACCCATTCATGTTGCACTATAACTTCCCACCATACAGCGTAAACGAAACAGGCCGTGTTGGTAATCCTGGTCGTCGTGAAGTCGGTCATGGTCGTCTTGCCAAACGTGGTGTATTGGGTGTGATGCCGGATATGGAAAACTACCCGTACTCGGTACGTGTGGTATCAGAAATTACTGAATCAAACGGTTCAAGTTCAATGGCATCTGTGTGTGGTTCGTCACTCGCAATGATGGATGCCGGTGTTGAATTAAAAGCACCCGTTGCGGGTATCGCAATGGGTCTTATCAAGGAAGGCGACAAGTTTGCTGTCCTGACTGACATCCTGGGCGATGAAGATCACCTTGGCGATATGGACTTTAAGGTTGCCGGTTCAGTTGATGGTATTACTGCCTTGCAAATGGATATCAAGATCGAAGGTATCACCAAGGAAATCATGCAAGCGGCATTGTCACAAGCCTATGATGCACGTATCCATATCCTGGGTGAAATGGCCAAGGTTATCGACAGTCCTCGTAAAGAATTGTCTGACTACGCGCCACGCATCATGACTTTCAAGATCAACCCGGACAAGATTCGTGATGTTATCGGTAAAGGCGGCGCAACAATCCGTTCTATTACTGAAGAAACAGGCGCAAGCATCGACTTAACCGATGATGGTATTGTGAAGATTTCATCTGTTGATAATGCCGCAGGCATGGCAGCACGTAAGCGTGTTGAACAGCTGACTGCAGACGTTGAGGTTGGCACAATCTACGAAGGTAAGGTTGCCAAGATCATGGACTTTGGTGCATTCGTAACGATTCTTCCAGGTAAAGATGGTCTGGTTCACATCTCACAGATTTCAAACGAACGTGTTGAAAACGTTAGCGACAAGCTGACTGAAGGCGACACAATCAAGGTCAAAGTGCTTGAAGTTGATAAGCAGGGCCGTATTCGTTTGAGTATGAAAGCGGTTGGAGAAGGCGAAGCGTAAGCTTGGCTCACATCTAATCTGTAAGAAGGGCCGCTAATGCGGCCCTTTTTTTGTCTTGGACCAACTGTACGAAGAATAAGGTAGCTAGAATGAATCCTGAAAGGGTTATGTGAGCCACTACTAAATTGTTCTGCATTAGTTTGAGCATGAGCAATAGCTCAGAAATCTCCAAAATATGCATCGAGTCCTCAAAATTATCAGTGCTTTTCTAATATTTAAATTATTGCCAGATAGATGGCGTGTTTATAAAAAACTTGTCATTAGTTGGATGTAGTAATCCAACACCGTTCTTTAACAGAAGGTACTGCTCACTTTTTTTGTTTCCTGATTTTTGCCAGGATATCGTGGTTTTGTTCTATGGCTGTACGGATATTCGGGGTACGTTTGTTACCGGTACTAGGCGAGAAACCATCCAATTCCATAACCTTACTCTATTAGAGCTACCGTACGGGCACGGCAAGCTGATTGTGGTTATACGCAAGACTCCCTACAATTTCCATCATATTAGTGGTTAAATAGTAGTGTTGTTTCATCATTGTAGAATAAGTATTGAACTAATTATTAGGTGGCACTCATGGAAAAACCTTACCTTTATATTGCCCATCCCGGTCACGAGCTGCTGCTTACCCAATGGATAAGTGACAACAGACCTGAAGTCAACATCCTCACAGATGGATCCGGTGCTACGGGTGTAAGTCGTCTCGAGTCATCAATACGGGTTCTAAAAAGTTTGGGTGTGGATAAGGGACAAATATTCGGGCGGATTACCGATGCACAAATATACGCACATATTATTAACAGGAATATGGATGTGTTTTTATCCATAGTTAATGAGATGTTGAGCATCTGGCAACATAACCGTCCATCTTGCATCGTGGTTGATGGCTTTGAAGGATATAATCCTGTGCATGATCTAATGAACCTTCTTGTATCGTGTGCCTGCATACGATATAAAAAACAGACAGCACATAATATTCCACTTTATAGTTTTAAGCTGGTGAATAAGTTCAACCCTGATGCAGGTTCAATACATATAAAACTGACGGATGAGCAACTGAAAAAGAAGCAGAATATTGTATTTAGTTACCCGGAAATGCGAAAAGAGGTAGACGCGGCGATTGCGCGGCTCGGTGAGAAAGACTGTTTTACTGAATGCCTTGATGTCATTGATTATGATCGTAGTGATGAGTGGAGAGAAGCACAGCTTCCTTTCTACGAGCTCTACGGAGAAAAAAAAGTGCAGCAGGGTATATATGAAAATGTCTTACGACGAAAAGACCTTGAGGAAATCTGGAAAGCCATATCAGCTAGAGATAAGTAGCGCCCGACGATGAAGATCTTGATCACAAATATCATGTTGAATAACCGTACTGGTACAGAACTCTATGTGCGAGACCTTGCGCTTACTCTATTGAAAAGAGGGCATAGTCCTGTTGTCTACACTCCCGCGCCGGGTATGATAGCCGACGAAATCAGAGATGCAACCATCCCGGTAGTAGATGATCTGGATAACATCGCCTTCGTTCCAGATATTATTCATGGTCACCATCTATATGAAACGGTTACCGCGCTGCTTAAATACCCAAACACGCCGGCTGTCTTTTTATGCCACGACTGGGGTGCATGGCACGATGTGCCACCGAAATTTTCTCGGCTGCGACGTTATATCCCGGTAGATGAAGCATGTCGTGACAGGCTTATCTGTGAGAATGCCATTGCTGAAGAAAAGGTTCGCCAGATACTTAACTTTGTTGATACAAAACGATTTTTAAAACGCGCAGCACTACCAGTGAAACCGGTAAGAGCATTGATATTCAGTAACTATGCCAAAGAGTCATCATACATTGAACCTGTTCGCCAGGCCTGTGCCATAGCAGGAATAGAACTGGATGTAGTAGGGGCAGGCGTAGGCAAGCAGACAGATTCGCCAGAAAGCATCATTGGTCAGTATGATCTGGTATTTGCCAAGGCCAAAGCGGCTATTGAGGCCATGGCGGTCGGTACGGCGGTGATCCTGTCTGACTCTCGAGGCCTCGGTGGCATGGTAACAATGGAGAACGTCAGGCAACTGCGCCAACTGAATTTCGGACGCCGTAGCTTAACTGAGAAAATTGATACACAAAATATACTCGAGCAAATAAAAAAATATAATGACGTAGACGCAGAGGCCGTCTCGCAGTTTATGCGTGCCAATGCAAGCATGGAAGACACGGTTACAAATCTGATTGAGATCTACGAAGAGGTTATTGCCGAGCAAAAATCAGCGCAAGCTGCGGATCGAGACGAAGAATATGCAGAGATATATGACTTCTTTCGTACTATTAGAACCGGGGCGTTTCATGTAGGGCCACTACCAATAGAACGCACAATTGTATCACCTACAATTGCAGCACCCGCATTTACGCATTGCGCCATTGCGGCACTGAAAAAAATGGGTGTATATAAGCCGCTTAGAGCCATATACAGGTTGTTTAAATTGTAACGTGGTTATCGCATTGTCAGATGATATACCCAATTATTTGGGGTTCAATTGCTATGGTATTCTTAACCAAATGATTTAATAAAGCCTTTTCGATCATAGAGGACGGTAATACTGTTTTAATCATATTTATTTTTTTGTTGACTGCATTTTTGTTGGCAAACGCATCAATATTGTTCGTGTAATTGATGATTGTAGGAAATTAGGTATGTAAAAGGGAGTTGTCGTTATGAATCATCTCACTAAGATTGTGATTGTCATTGTGTGTTTCAAGGTCAGTTTGATTTCCTATGCTTATTCACCTGAGATTGCACATCAACCCTTAATCACTCTATCAATGTCACTTTATAACAAATGCCATCCTAATGATAAAACATATCGTGATCATAAGTTCAGGGAGTATATTACGATTGGCGATATTGCCATGGATAAGGGAAAGAAGAAATTACCCGGCTGGCATAAGGTGTCTTTTGCCAATGGTTCGTTGTCGTTATTGAAGCGGCCTTTGAATTGGCATTTTTATAACCCAGATCGGCAACATCTCTCAAAACAGGGATGGATTGATAAATCACAGAAACGTTTGTGGGAAAGGGCCAATAGTGAATTCTTGAAATATAAAAACAAGGACAAACGGTCTTTTTCTCTCGGCGGAATAATACATTTGATTGAGGATGCTGGTGTACCAGGGCATGTAATACCAGTTTATCATGGGCCAGTGGCAGCTAAACTTACGGGTAAGTTTAGTCATTTAGTTAATTACATGAAGGATCATGTTGATAAAGGTGTTATCAAAGATACTATTGATAGCATTGAACCGGATGTGCTTACATTATCTCATGAAATTATGAGCGATTTAGCAGCTATGTGTGTGTTCGCTAATATTAATGAATCACCAGACCAAATTAGGGATAAACTGGCGAGAAAGACGTTATCACTGATTACTCAAACAGTTCCTGATTGTAAAAATGGTAAATTTTATTGGCAAGACTTTTGGGTGATGCCAAAAGGGAATGCATATTTTGGTAAATATAATATTGGTAATGGTCCTCTTTTTGGTCAGAAAGGAGTGTTAAAAAAGACATTCTCAGACGGAGAAACGAAAAGCTGTATCTTTAGAGATAGAGATCCACGATATGCAGCGTTAGTGAGACAATTACATATTGAGACGATTAAAGCCGATCTGAAGATTCTTAGGTGGGCGAGTTTCAAATTCTGAAATAATCGAGACAAAACAAGGGACAGGTCAAAAATAATTTGGGGGAAATCACGAATAAATGGAATCGTTGAAAAAAGAGGGATTTTATTTATGTGTTTTGTTACTACCCCATTAACTTTATTTAGACTCTAATAACTCACGTAATTGAACAGGAAGCACATTACGTGATTTTTCAGTAATGGATTTTTCATGTTTTTGCCAAAGAATCCCAAGATAAATAACGGTGAGGCCAATGGCAGTTTATGTTCATGTGCAACTATCCAGATTGATTTTCCCCTATAAAAAGAGGATTTTTAATACCTCGTTATAACTATGAGGCTTCACGCATACGTTGCAAGACTTCTTCTCTGAATACAGAAACATCATCAGCGGCTTCGGTGCCTAACTGGATTTGCTTTCCCTTGGTGCCAACCACAATAACTTCGATTTCCTCGCCTGTTGAGGTTCGAATAATAAGTGATTCGCCAACTTTACGTGTGAGTATGAGCATTATGGCCTCCTTACCGCTTATATACACTCACTATAGTATAAGTATCAAAGTCTCTATATCAGTTATTGTCGGTTTGATTTGTGGGATAGGGCTTACATAAGAAAAAACACCAGGGAGGAAGGTGAAGAAACTAGTGCTTAATCGCATTTATTGATGAAAATTTCTTAATCCAGGGCTGCCATGTTTTCCAACTAGCAGGGAATGTGTCTATTTCTTTCTTAGCATCACTAACAGAGGCATAGCTTCCGTAGATTAATGCATGCCATTGGCTATCGTTGTGCTCTGAAATAGTCTTGGCATAATGTTTAGTGAGTTTTAAATGTTTTTGAAAAGCCTCAATAAGACGCGGTTCAAGGCTTGAAGCGAGTTGAATGGTGTAATTATCACGTGGCTGTTGCCGCGCCCATGCCAGGCCATGTTCATTAGCGTCGTAATCGGTAATGGATTCAGTTGCTGTTGCAGGCGGGCCGAGTAGTTCGTTGTTATTTCTATTCAGTACAATTTGTATACGTTTCTTAGGGGTTTTATCTTGAATGGCCGGGGCGACATTTATTTCTTCAAATTGGTTTGGTGACGTTTGTGATGCCTGGGTTTCCAATTTTTTTTCTATTTTAACCGTTTCCTGAGTTGGCGTGATATCGGTCGCTGTCTCCTCAAGCAAGGCATAACGTGCGGCGGCATCTTTGCGGCCTTGATCTGCGGCCGCCTTAAACCATTTGCGAGCCAGGGCTTTGTTTGCGCTAATGCCAAATCCATTCTCATAAAGTATGCCGAGATTATACTGTGCCTGTGCTGACCCCGAGTTGGCAGCACGTGATAACCATTTGAAAGCTTCATGATCATTTTGTTTGACGCCTTCACCATCGGCATACATGCTGCCGATCAGTGTTTGCGCAAGCACATGGCCACTCCTGGCGAGTGGTAGCCAGCTGTCTAAGGCCTTTTGATAGTTGGCTTGTTGATAGGCAACAACGCCATCACGAAATGGGTCTGCATGGATGAAAGTGCTTGTGCAGAGTAGTAGAATGAAAAACAGATATTTCATTATTACTTCTTAGTCACTTACTTTCGCGGTAAGGTCTTTTCAGCGACGATATACCAGGTATCGTTAATGTACTTAAAGTCTAATTGTTTTCGGGTGATATCTTTATAACTATCAGACTCGTAGTGCTGCGTAAAATTGATGCTAAACACACCTTTTTGAGTTGAATACAGTTCAACATCGGTTAGTGATAGATTAATATGCTTTTGCTTTCCTAATCGTTGCTGTCTGCTTGCTGCCCAGGTGAAATGCGAGGGAAAGCCTTTGCCGACATAATCCGGTGCATAGCTTGAAATATAAGTACGTGCATCGAGCTGTGCCCAGGCGCGTGCCCATCGGTTCATAACGTTCAGCACTTGTTTGGCAGCGATCTTAAAATCTGGATGGGTATCTTTAGCCGCATCAATTTCAGCATCATTCGCGATAATGCTGGCGGGGAACGTGACAATGAGGGTGAAAAAAAATACGCTTATTAACCGACGGAACTTACACATACTTGTGCCTAATATTTTAATTATTGATGAATATATTTTATATCATAACTGGCATGGGAACTAAATAATATCTTACTATATTAACGGCTTAGGTGGTTTAAAAAAGCCGGGATACGTTGCTCTAACCAATATCCCTGCCTATTAATAAAACCAACATGGCCGCCGTGTTTACTTAATTCCAGGGTTACTGTATCGGGCAGGTCGTTTGTGCCTGGGATAGCCGCCGGGCTTAAAAAGGGATCATCCTCAGCATGTAAGATAAGTGTGGGGGTGTGTATTGCGGGGATATATTGATTGGAGCTTGATTTTGCATAGTAATCATCGACACTTGCGAACCCATGCAATCGCGCCGTAACACGATGATCGAATTCATGAAAATTTTGTGATTGTAGAGCAGTATTTATGTCGATATGTGAACGCAGTATGTCGTGTTTATCTAATAGGGTTTGTTTAAGGTTTTTTAACAAATGATGTTGATAAAGTCCAAAAGCACTGTGCCGAAGTGTATGGGCCGCATTATCAAGATTAAACGGCACTGATACCGCAATGGCCGCATTAATATTGCTTGCCGAACCAATTTCACCCAGATATTTTAACAAGGCATTACCACCTAATGAGTAACCAATCGCTGCAATAAAAGTATCGGGCATACGCTTTCGAAGTTGCGTAACAACATGGGCGATATCACCGGTATCACCGGAGTGATAGGCGCGTGCCAGCCGGTTTGGTTCGCCACTGCAACCTCGAAAATTCACGACCACGGTTTGCCAACCGTGATGTGTCAACGCGGCCATGATGCCGCGAACATAGCTGGATTTACCCGAGCCCTCAAGTCCATGAAAGATAATCGCAAGCGGGCCCTGTTTGTTTTCGCCCCAGTCTAAATCAAGAAAGTCTCCATCAGGTAACTCGATGCGTTCACGTGTCAGTTGAAGATTGATTCGACGTCGCAGCAGGCTTGGCCACAACGTTTGAGCATGTGCGTTACGTAGCCAACCATGAGGATGAAAGCCAGTGTGGGCAGGCATGTTGTTCAGGTAAACCTGTGCAGGTATTTCTTCCAGATCGGAACAGGTGTGTTGTTATGTAAATCACATGGTGCAAGTCTTGACAGTATCCAGCCAGGTAAGGGAGGGTTATCACTAAAACCACATACCACGCCAAGGTTTGCGGGATCATAGATTTTTATGTATTCCGGCTTATCCATGTTGTCGACATAAACAATACCGCAATACTCTTCCTGGTGTTGTTCGTGTAGCAAGTTATTAGATGTTTGCAAAAAACGTGAGAACTCATCGGCGCTAACGGGGACGGTGGGAGGCGCCTGGTGAGTATCATAAATAAACCACTGGCCATCATTTATTGTTTCTAGAAATGCCCAGAAATCGTCAAGTTCATGCCAGTGCCGTATGCCTTTAAAGGAGCCGCGGCCAGCAACAGCATAGGGGTTAGGATTATTCATTGTTATTATTATAAGGCAGGCTGAGAGCGTTAGGAATATCTTTAACTGACCAATGTTGTATTACCCACTCCCAGATAGAATCGATATTTGCATCCCGTAGCTGTATTGGTGCTGATTGCTGTAGAAAATGGAGTGCTCTTATAAGTGTGGGGCGTGGATCGTCAACATTGATAGCGGGTGCCATTGTTTGCTTGCTAAGTTTTTGGCCGTCGCTATTGGTGGCTAATGGAATATGCATATAGTTGGGCACAGTATAATGAAGCTGGTGTTGTAGAAAAATTTGCCGTGGTGTGGAATCAAGCATATCACTGCCGCGAACCACCTCGGTGATGCCTTGCAGTGCATCGTCGACAACAACCGCAAGTTGATATGCAAATAAGCCATCAGCACGTTTGATAATAAAATCACCCACGTCGCTTGAAAGGTTTTGAGAATATTGATTTTGTACCTTGTCGGTAAAACCAATTATTTCATTGTTCGTGCGCATACGAATAGAGCGTGCTTGTTTTCCATCAGGCAATCCATTGCGGCAAGTGCCTGGGTAGATAGACGCATGATTATTTGATGATGTATCTTTATGAAGGTCTTTACGTGTGCAAGCACAGCCAAATGTGTTGCCTTGTGTGTTTAATAGGTCAAGCGCAGCTTGATAGGCGTCGTCACGTTGGCTTTGATAAATAATATCTTCATCCCAATGCATGCCATAGGCTTCAAGTGCGTTTAAAATAAGCTTGGTCGATGTGCTGTCACACCGTGGTAGATCGACGTCTTCAATTCTCACTAGCCACCTGCCGTGTTGTTGGCGTGCTTGAGCATAACTACTAATGGCAGCAAGTAGTGAACCAAAATGCAATGGTCCAGTGGGGGAGGGGGCGAATCGACCACGGTAGTCAGTATTCATGTGGTACACCGACTATAACGAGCAAAAAAATAGCGAGACACTGTCTCGCCATTTTAAGGTGTTTACGCATTGGCTGGTTTAACCCATTTGTTTCTCTTTGATTTCATCAAGTGTCTTGCAATCAATACATTGATTAGCAGTTGGACGCGCTTCCAGTCGACGGACACCGATTTCAACACCACACACTTCACAGTAACCATAATCATCTTTTTTCAGCATAGAGATTGACTCATCGATTTTCTTAACCAATTTGCGGCCACGATCGCGTGAGCGAAGCTCAAGCGCGAATTCGGTTTCCTGTGAAGCACGATCATTGGGATCCGGGAAGTTAGCAGCTTCATCCTGCATGTGATGGACGGTTTCATCTACTTCTTGCATGAGATCCGCTTTCCAGGCATTTAAGATTTTGTGAAAATGTTTAACCTGATCTTCATTCATGTACTCTTCACCCTTTTTAAACTGGTAGGCCTCACCGTAGAGTGGCTGTACATCAATATTATGACTGCTAAATTGCGCAGCGGTCTTTTTCGCAACAGGTTTTTTTGCGGCAACCTTTTTCGCAGGTGCTTTCTTGGCAGCTGCTTTCTTTACAGGGGCCTTTTTCGCAACTGCTTTTTTGGCAGGGGCCTTTTTAGCAGCTGCTTTCTTGGCAGGGACCTTTTTAGCAGCTGCTTTCTTGGCAGGGGCTTTTTTTGCAGCGGCTTTCTTTACAGGCGCTTTTTTAGTGGCAGCTTTTTTCGCAGGGGCTTTTTTAGTTGCCGCCTTTTTGCCCGTTGTTTTCTTGGCGACAGCTTTTTTCTTCGCTGCTTTTTTTGCCACTTTTTTCTTTGTAGCCATACACTTGCATCCTGTGTCTTGCATTAATTACAAATAATTAAGCAAGGTTTTATACCAAAATCTAGTGTAACGAGCAATAACTATAATTTCTTCTCAAAAATCATATAGACGCTAGCAGATGCTATGATGGGCGAAATTGTTAATAATTTCCTTATAATGCATGGGTTTATAGGTATGAGTATGTTACAAGCACTAATTTTTGACGTTGATGGCACGCTAGCGGATACAGAACGTGACGGGCACCGCGTTGCCTTCAATATGGCTTTTTCCGAGTCTGGTTTGGACTGGGAATGGAGTGAAGCGCTCTATGGTGAGCTATTAAGCGTCACGGGGGGCAAGGAGCGGATTCGTCACTATCTGGATAACTACCGCACTGATGTAACGCTGCCAGGTGATGAGGCTGACTATATCGCCAATTTGCACAAAACCAAGACACGGTTCTATACAGAACTCCTCGAAAAGGGGGCTATTCCATTGCGTACGGGCGTACGCCGTTTGCTGGATGAGGCGCGCGATGCAGGGCTGCGTTTAGCTATTGCAACGACAACGACCCCGGTTAATGTTGAGGCTCTGCTAACCCACACCTTGGGAGCGGAATCGATGGAGTGGTTTGAGGTGATTGCTGCGGGCGATATTGTGCCAGCCAAAAAACCTGCCCCGGATATTTATGACTATACGCTTGAGAAAATGGGTCTGGCAGCAGAAGATTGCCTCGCGTTTGAAGACTCATTAAACGGTATATTGTCATCAAGTGCCGCTAAGCTTAAAACAATTATTACGGTTAATGGTTACACCAAAGACGATGACTTTTCTAAAGCGAGTTTGGTGTTGGATAATTTGGGCACCGCGGATGAATCATTCACGGTGCTGTCCGGTGATACCCATGGCGCATCCTTTGTCAATGTCGATTTATTAAAGGCCATGGCAAGTTAAAAAACATGGCCAGTATCGCAGACAGAATGGATGACATTCAGCCTTTTCATGTAATGGCATTGCTTGGGCGTGCGCGTGAACTTGAGGCACAAGGGCGTTCAATTATTCATATGGAAATAGGTGAGCCCGATTTTGTTACGGCGCAGCCTATTATTGACGCAGGTATTGCGGCGCTGCAAGAAGGGCAGACGCACTATACGCCAACTATGGGCTTGCCCGCTCTGCGTGATGCGATTAGTGTTTATTATCAATCTCATTATGGGGTTGAGGTACCTGCGCGCCGCATAATTATTACGCCAGGTGCATCGGGTGCACTACAGCTTGCCTTTAGTGTACTAGTTAATCCAGGCGATGCCGTTGTGTTAGCTGATCCGGGTTATCCGTGTAATCGTCATTTTGTTAGACTTAATGAAGGCAAGAGCATTTCGGCGAACGTGGACGCAAATTCACATTACCAGCTTAATGAATCCATCTTAAAAGAAAACTGGCGAGAGAATGCGGTTGCTGCCATGTTGGCATCTCCTTCTAATCCAACTGGTTCCATAGTAAATGAAAGTGATTTAAGGGCAATGCATGATTTTGTGCGTCAGCAAAATGCTACGCTGGTGGTCGATGAGATATACCACGGCCTGGTCTATGGTGAACCAGCAAAGACGGCACTGGCCATTGCCGATGATATTTTTGTTATTAACAGTTTCTCAAAATATTTTGGTATGACTGGTTGGCGATTAGGTTGGCTAGTGGTGCCCGAAGCCTATGTGGATGCGGTTGATCGTTTAGCGCAAAACATATTCCTGGCTGCGCCGACCCTCGCGCAACACGCTGCGTTAGCTGCTTTTGAACCCGCGACAATGACGATATTTGATAAGCGTCGTGATGAATTTGCAGCACGTCGCGATTATTTATTGCCCGCTTTGCGCGAGCTGGGTTTTAATATTCCGGTTAACCCCGGGGGTGCTTTTTACCTTTATGCGAATTGCGAAAAATTTTCCGAAAACAGCTATGATTTTGTCAGTGAGTTACTAGAACAGGCCGGTGTTGCAATAACGCCTGGCATTGATTTTGGTGACTATGAGGCAAGCAAGCATGTGCGTTTTGCTTATACGACCAGCCTTGAAAATTTAAAAGAGGGTGTGGCGCGCATTAAAAAATTCATCGGCGGTTAGTTTTCCTCTGTTTGGCTTGTTTAAGTGACGTTTTCTTTTTTATCTAATCCGAATTTTTCCAGTGCCATTGCTGTTGCACCAGCCACCGCCGTTGGCATAACAATAAAGTTTACGATTGGGATTGCCATCATCAGCATCGTCGCGCCACCAAAACCAAATGCCATGAAGCGTTTCTGACCGAGGCGTTGCCTGAGTTGTGAGAAATCAACATCATGATTGTCAAATGGGTAATCTGCATATTGCACGGAAAGGATCCATGCAGTGACGAGCAACCATGCAAATGATGCGACCAAATTTAATATTGGAATCACTAAAGCAATAACGAATAAAATAACAAATGGAGATGACAAAACAATATAGTAGAGCATCTTTTTTAGTTCCGAGATCATTGTCGGCCCGATGGAAGCAATAATGTCGCTAAATCCTTTTTGCGCATCATTACTATTACCGGTGAGGCGTCGTTCAACCGCTTCGGCAAGTAAGCTGTTAAAAGGCGCACCGACAAAGTTAGCGACTATCGTAAAAAGAAAAAATACCGCAATGGCCGCCACACTAACAAAGATCGGAATTAATATCCAGCGCAGCCAATTCAACCAGCTTAGCCAGCTGTTCTCATCGGGTAGCAACCAGTCAAGCAGCTCGCCAAATTGTTGGTAACCATAGCCAATCAATACTGCGAAGATCACAATATTGAGGATCAGGGGGATGATGACAAATTGGCGCACACCCGGTTGGGTAATGAGTGATAAACCACGAAAGAAGTAACTTGCCCCGTTGATGCTGTCTTTAATCATGTCTATTCCAATTTGCCGTGTTGTGATGAATGAATTTTAAACGACTGCGCGGCTGGCTAACAGTGCTGTCCCAACCGCAGCCTCTTTATGCTCGGCAGTTAAAAAAGGTATGTTGAGCATTTGCTGTCGAATCGCTTGCCATGTCTGATTTTTCGCGCCACCACCGCTAGTACGAATTGTTTGCGGCATGGACGCGCCTAATTCAGCCAAGGTGGTATAGCCTTGTTGTTCAATGTTACTCATTGCCGTAAGCAAGCCATGCAGGAAATCGGCATCATTTTCTGGTCTGGGCGTCATGCAGGGCTGTAAATTCGGGTTATTAACCGGAAAACGCTCTCCTGGAGCGGGTAAGGGCATGTAGTTATGCTGGGCTGGTTGCGCGGGATCGATTTGGGCGCTGAGCTGCTTGAGTTGCTGATCATTAAAAAATTGCCGCAGCACAGCACCACCCGTATTTGATGCACCACCAACAAGCCATTTATCACCGAGGCGATGGCTATAGACCCCGAATTCAGGTGCAAAAACCGGTTTATCGGCAAGAATTTTGATAACCAATGTTGACCCTAGCACGGTCAGCGCATCACCAGGCTGACGTGCACCTGAGGCTATAAAGGTGGCGGTACTGTCGGTGGTGCCCGAAACGACCTGACAGTCGGCATTAATGCCAAACTGGGCGGCAATATCGGGCTGGATTGAGCCAAGTACGGTGCCAGCGGGCACAACATCGGGTAACCAGTCTGTGCTGAGCCCGGTTTTCGACAACCAGTCTGGCCAGCGACGGTTTATGCTGTCATAGCCGAGTTTCAGGACATTATTTTCATCACTGTATGTGTATTCGCCACGTAATTTGCCCGTTATCCAGTCTGCCTGGTGTAGCGTTTTCAGCCCATTTGTCAGTCGGTCCTGGTCTTTAAACCAGAGTAGCTTGGCAAGGCTGCTTGACGGGCTATGAACAGCGGCGCTGGCAGGTGCAGCGCGAGCAATATCGTCCGCTTGCCGTTGTGCACGTTGGTCGCGGTACATGAGCGCTGGGCCATCAACCTGACCGGCTGCATCACAGAGCAACAGGGTTGCTGAGGTACCATCAACCGCAATGCGACCGACTTGTTGCGGGTCTAATTCAGCGAGGGCCTGCTTGAGTGCTGTTTGGCAGGCCTGCCACCAATCATCAGGGGATTGTTCGCAATAGGGCGCATCACCAGTCGGTTCGGCGAGAGGGGCGCTTGCTAAACTGAGCAGGGTTTCCTGGCCATCGAGCACAGCAACACGACAGGCCGAGGTGCCCATATCAATGCCAATCGATAAACTCATTGGCGAGTCCGGTTGTGCTTACTGGTAAAGAAGTTAATGTTTTGATTAAACATCGACTCTCAAGCCCATGATTTATAAATCAGCGAAGCTTAAGGTAATTGAACCGGCGGCGTTGATACCCAGTCGTTTGCCTGGTGTTCAGCAACGACGCTGGTGTATACGCCACCCCGGACATTGAAGTCAGCGGTCAGTCTCATGAAGCGAGGTGAACAAGATTTAACCAGATCAGCCAGGATCTGATTCGTCACTGCTTCATGAAATGCACCCTCTTCACGAAAGCTCCAGACATAGAGTTTTAATGATTTCAATTCGATACAAACACTTTCTGGAATGTACTCGATGTGTAGGGTGGCAAAGTCAGGTTGTCCTGTTTTTGGACAAAGGCAAGTGAACTCGGGGATTCGAATTCGGATCGTGTAATCACGATCTGTTTGCGGGTTATCAAAAGTCTCAAGGTTTTTCGTAGCTTGTGTAGTCATGGTGCGAAAGATACAGGATTCCTGATGCGACTGACAAGTGATGATGATATGATGCCACCAAGTTTCACCAACAAGAACTACAGAGTAGAGCAAAAATACTGCCATATGCGTCTCGATAAGATTAAATTGTCAGGCTTCAAATCCTTTGTTGACCCGACCTCAATTTCATTCTCCAGTAATTTAACCGGCATTGTCGGTCCAAATGGCTGTGGTAAATCCAATACAATTGATGCCGTGCGCTGGGTGATGGGCGAAAGCTCCGCCAAATTGCTGCGTGGTGAATCAATGGCCGATGTGGTGTTCAGTGGCTCGTCGACACGTAAGCCGGTTGGGCAAGCAAGCGTTGAATTGATATTTGATAATAGTGATGGGCGTCTGGGTGGACAATACGCTGGCTACAATGAAATATCAGTCAAGCGCACGGTTAGCCGTGACGGCACCTCGACTTACTACCTGAATAACGCACGTTGTCGCCGACGTGATGTCATGGATGTTTTCCTTGGCACTGGCATGGGGCCACGAAGTTACGCGATTATTGAACAAGGCATGATCTCGCGCTTCATTGAAGCCAAGCCTGAAGAAATGCGTATTTTTATTGAAGAAGCAGCAGGCATTTCAAAATACAAAGAACGTCGCAAAGAAACTGAAAATCGTATTAAACACACGCGTGAGAATCTTGAACGCATTAATGATTTGAGTGATGAACTAGGTAAGCAACTTGCGCATTTGCAACGACAAGCTAACACCGCCGAAAAATACAAAGTACTGAAACAAGAAGAACGTGTCGCAAAGGCTCAGTTACTTGCCTTACGACGCCGTGGTGTGGATGAAAAATCAGAAGTACAAAAGAAAGCGATTGCTGAAAAAGAAACCGCTTATGAAGCAGCCGTTGCAAGTTTGCGTGGTGTTGAATCCAAGCTTGAAGGCTTGCGTGAGCAACATACCGAAGCGCACGATCATTTTAATGAAGTGCAGGGCGACTACTATAAGTTAGGCGCAGATGTGGCGCGCGTTGAACAAGCCATTCAACACAGCAAAGAAAAACGTCAGCAATTGCAGGCGGATGCCGCGGAATTAAAAGAAACGTTGAATGAAGCACAGCAAACCCTGGCAGCAGATGAAACGCGGATTACAGAATTAAATACAGCCCAGGCCGACATTAAACCGGCTATGGAGCAGGCGCGGGCAACAGAACAAGCGTCGTCGCAGACCTTGGCCACCGCCGACGAAGCAATGCAAGACTGGCAGATCGATTGGGAAGGGTTTAACCGTAGTGCGGCTGAGCCAGGTAAAACCGTACAGGTTGAACAAACCCGTATTCAACATCTTGAAGATCATCAGCAGCAACTACATACACGTGTGACGCGTTACCAGGAAGAGTTACGTGAATTAGGCACAGCCGATCTGGAGCGCGAGATTTCAGAATTGCGTGAGCAGCAAACCAATGCGGCGGGTGATATTGATAATAAGTCACAGCAATTAACAGAATGCCAGCAACAGATTGCAACACAACGTGAGAATAATGAAACACACGTAACCGCATTGCATGCAGCACGTAGTAACTTGCATGAACAACAAGGTCGTCAATCATCTCTGAAGGCATTACAAGAAGATGCGCTGGGTAAAGGTGATACTGATATTACCGATTGGCTAGGTAAGCATGGTCTGAATGACGCGAAGCGTTTGGCCGAATCAATTAAGGTTGAATCACATTGGCAAACCGCAGTGGAAACAGTACTAGGTTTTCACTTGCAAGCGATTGGCGTTGCAGAGACAGGCGATCTTGGTTCGGCATTGTCCGCACTGGATAAAGGCGTGTTGGGGATTATTGATAAATCCGCACATGTTAACTCAGCTGCAAACAGTAATATTGCGCCAGTATTGTCACAGTTTGTCACATCAGAGTGGTCGCTCAATTCATTGTTGTCGGGCATCTACACCGCCGAGACAGTTGAACAAGCGCTTTCACTGCGGAGTAGTTTGTCAGCGCATGAGTCCGTTGTCACAGCGGATGGTGTGTGGGTTGGTCCGAACTGGTTGCGAATGACACGAAATGCCGATGAACGTGCCGGTGTTTTGCAGCGTGAACAGGAAATTCGCGAAACGGAACAGCAGATAAGTGAATTAGGCAGTCAGGTTGACGAGCAACAGCGGTTGTTAGAAGAAGGCCGCGATGCCTTGCATGGCCACGAACGTCGTCGTGATGAGTTGCAAGCCGAGTTGGATGTTATTAATCAACAGCTATCCAGTATTAAAGCTGAGTTAAGTAACCGTGAAACGCGCCTTGAACAATTACGTTCACGGGCAGCACATATTCAAAACCAATTAACAGAATTAGCAGGTTTACTTGAGTCTGATACGCAGGCAGTTGACTCGGCGAAAGATCGTTTGCAACAAGCAGAATCGGAAGCCGCCACGATTGAAAAGCAACGCGGTGAATTAGAGCAGCGTCGTGATAATTTACGCGCCCAGCTTGAACAAGCACGTGATCAGGCAAGGCAAGACCATGATGCTGCCCACCAGTTTGCTTTAAAGATGGAATCCATCAATACCGAACTGAATTCAACGCGTAATGCCATGCAGCGTATCGAGTCGCAATTAAACACACTGCAACAACGCGGCAGTGAATTGCAACAACAGATCGACGATAGCACTGCGCCATTACAAGAAATGGAACAGGAACTGGCTGGCTCCTTGAAAATGCGACAGGAAGCGGAAGAGCGATTAAATACAGCGCGTAAATCAGTTCAGGATATTGAACACGGTATGCGTGAAACAACCGATGACAGTGGAAACGCTGATCGCAAGGTGCAAGAAGTGCGTGGACAACTTGAACAACTACGCATGGATTTCCAGGGTATCAATGTCCGCCTGCAAACACTACAAGAACAAATTGATGAAACAGGCTTTGCCTTACAGGAACTTTATGAAGGCCTGCCGGAAGAGGCAACGGAGTCAATTTGGGCTGAACAAGTCACCAAGCTTGAGAATCGAATTCAGCGTCTTGGTGCAATCAACCTTGCTGCGATTGACGAGTTCAAGGAGCGTTCTGAGCGAAAAGAATACCTCGACAAGCAAACTGAAGATTTGATTGCGGCACTAACGACGTTAGAGAATGCAATTAACAAAATTGATCGTGAAACGCGCACACGTTTCAAAGAAACATACGACAAGGTTAACGCGGGTCTTAAGAAAACATTCCCTAAATTGTTCGGTGGTGGTAATGCCTACATGGAACTTACCGGCGATGACCTGCTTAACACAGGTATTACGGTTATGGCGCATCCGCCTGGTAAGCGTAATGGCACGATTCATCTATTGTCGGGTGGTGAGAAAGCACTGACGGCAGTGGCATTGGTGTTTTCAATCTTTGAGCTGAATCCTGCACCATTCTGTATGCTCGACGAAGTTGATGCACCGTTAGATGACGCCAATGTCAAACGTTTCTGTGAATTAGTGCAAGGAATGTCTGACCGTATTCAGTTTATCTTTATCAGTCATAATAAAGTCACTATGGAAATGGCGGGCCAGCTTATGGGTGTGACCATGAATGAACCGGGTTGTTCGCGATTGGTGAGTGTTGATATTGATGAAGCGGCTACGTTGGCTGCAATGTAATTTAAGTTCATAATAATAAACATCGTTTGGGAGCGCTGATGGATCCGTTGCGCATATCATTATTTGTTATAGGTGTGGTCCTTATTGCGCTGGTTTACGCATGGGGACGTATCAAACGCAGCAAAGATGAAACACGTTATGCACGTTGGGCAGATGTCAATGAAGAAGACACCGGCTCAGCGCCACACGTTGTTGGTCGTAACAGCGGTGATCCCGAAACTGATTCAAACCTGGTTGATAATGCGTATGATGTAGGGAGTGAACTTCCCTATGACGATACCATTGATAATGATGAAAGCGATATAGACCTGGCTTCCGTTGATGTTGAAGATGACTGGCAGGGTGAAGTAGAAGCCAGTCTTGCTGAAGACGCATGGCAAGATGACGCGGTGCCACAAAATGATGCCGTTGATCTTGATTCGGATCCGGAATCACATCTTGACCCCATTGATGATATTACCTCTGAACTTGAAGCGCTTGAAGAAATAATCTCAGACGATCAAGAACCCGACCAGATGCAAATAGGCGATCTTGATATGTCTGTTGGTGAACCGGAGGTAACAAACGGTAAACCGGACAAAATTATTGTCATACATGTACTGGCGCGAGAAGGTGCGACATTTAGTGGGCCTGATATTTTAAGCTGTTTGATGCACCTTGGTATGCAATATGGCGAAATGAATGTTTTTCATTGTCTGGGTCAGAATAATAAAAGTATTTTCAGCCTGTTGAATGCCGTTGAGCCAGGTGTCTTTGATTTGTCGCAGATGGACGACATGACGACTCCTGCATTATTGCTAATGATGTCAGTACCAAATCCGCTTCCTGCCCTGGAAGCATTTGATGGCATGCTCGAAGCGGCACGATCCTTAACCGCATCGCTAGATGGGCGTTTATGTGATGACAGACGTAGTGTATTAACACGCCAGGCGATTGATGAATTGCGCGCTGAGTTAGCAAGTTTGTGATTTTAAAAATGTAGCTGCTTTCGCTCCGATCAGAACGAACAACGTGAGTTACCTTCTATTTTTTGCTAATCTTTATTACATCTTTTTTGGTTAACTTTGTTCGTGCCAAAAACTCATAACAAGCCGCAGCAATCGTTCTCGTTGGTCGTTGGTCGCTTGGACTGCCAAAATGCTGTGCTTATTTGTCTGCCCTTGTGTGGGGCGTTATAAGTTATGTAAAGATCAAAAGATCCACTAATCGCTGAGCAATATTCTCTAATAGTAGAAACAATTGGTTTCTGGAATTAATTCATGAGTGATTCATATTGGGAGATTTATGTTTAATTGTTTGAAAAGAATATCTCTATTTTTGGCAATTATAATTATTGCAGGGTGTGATGCACAGAATCTATATACGTATGCCATTGACTATGAAAGGGGACGTGCTGATCTAGAAGTCAAATCAATCGAATTGGATTATGGTCAAATCACCTATCTTGATAACGGTGTTGAGAGTGATACGACGATCGTTCTACTGCATGGGTTTGGTGGAGATAAAGACAACTGGAATAGATTTAGCGCAGAATTGGATGGCAGTAAACGCATCATTATTCCTGATTTACCTGGCCATGGAGACAGTGTCTTAAATAGGGAATTAGACTATTCAATTGCAAACCAAGCGAAAATGCTGTCGATATTTCTGGATGCGATAAAGGTTAAGCAAGCACACATAATGGGTAATTCAATGGGTGGCGCGATTGCAATACGCTATAGTGTCGATAATTCAAAAAGAGTACAAACATTAACGCTTATTGATCCATTAGGACTAAGAGAAACCAAAAGCGAATTTGAATTAATTGTAGAATCATCTGGTTCGAATCCCATGTTGAATGTATGTAGCGAGGAGAAATTCAATACTCTTTTACATTTCGGGATGGAAGAACCACCTTTTATACCAGGGATGTTTATGGATCTATTGGTTGCAAAAAAATGTTCACGAGCGAGTATAGAAAAAATTGTATATGAAGGTATGCATCGTGACGCTGATCTAAGTGGCATCACAAAGAATGTTAAGGTGCCGACAATAATTATCTGGGGTAAAAAAGACAGAGTGCTGCATGTAGATAATGCACAACTATTCCACCGCGCAATTAATGGCAGCAAATTAGTGGTACTTGATGACATAGGACATGTCGCATTGCTAGAAAGCCCTGAAATAACGGCCCAAGTTGTTGAAATGTTTATTAGGTAAAAGGGGGGGGCAGAGTCCTTACCCAATACTAATTGAATATTCACTATTGGCCAGAGAGAGACATACCAAGAAAATAAGATTAAAGTGGGTTCAGTGGCTGGAAACGACTGCGGCCTCAACCGGTCAACGTAACACTATAATCTTATAACAATAAGATGGAGTGTTGAAGATGAGTTATCGTACCCGAATAAACTATACCGCTGAACAAAGAAATGAAATGTGGGACCGCTGGCAAAGCGGAGAGTCATTAAATGAAATAGGACATACCTTTGACCGAAGTTCATCGTCTATCTTTAGTGTATTTGCGCCAACCGGCGGGATACGACCTGCCTCACGAAGGCGTTCACGCCTTTTGCACTGAGTCTTACCGAGCGTGAAGAGATCTCAAGAGGACTTGTCGGCATGCAATCACTCAGACAAATTGCGACGACATTGAAGCGTTCTCCGTCCACTATTAGTCGCGAAATTAAACGTAATGGCAGCTATGATGATTATCGTGCCACGCACGCAGACAACGCGGCCTGGGAACGTGCGCATTGACCAAAAGCCTGTAAACTGGCTACACATCCTGCGTTAAAACGCATTGTGGCCAAGAAGCTCACCAACAACTGGTCACCTGACCAGATTGCCGGTTGGCTTAAACATGAATATCCAGATTAAGAGCATCATCAGGTGTCACACGAAACAATATACCGCAGTTTGTTTATCCAGGCCCGTGGGGTACTGAAAAAGCAGCTACAAACGCACCTTCGTAGACAACGTGCGATACGTCGTTCACGCAAGCACACACAGAAAACAGATAATCATGGCCGGATCACAGGCGCTGTGTCGATTAGTGAACGGCCTGCTTCGGTTGAGGACCGTGCCGTGCCCGGTCACTGGGAAGGTGATTTAATCTCAGGTTCAAATAACAGCCACATTGCCACGCTGGTTGAGCGACACACACGGTATGTAATGCTGGTTAAAGTGAGGAGTAAGGATACTGAGACGGTTATCAATGCATTGATTAAACATGCGCACAAACTTCCCACCGAGCTGTATAAATCGCTCACCTGGGACCGAGGCAAGGAAATGGCTGACCATCAACGTTTCTCGCTGGCCACTGATGTGAATGTGTATTTTTGTGATCCACAAAGTCCTTGGCAGCGTGGTTCGAATGAGAATACGAATGGCTTACTTCGACAATACTTTCCTAAAGGAACCAATTTATCGGTACACTCTCAGGCAAAGCTCAATGCCGTGGCACGCCAACTCAATGAGCGACCACGTAAGACATTAGAATATGAAACACCGGCTCAACGATTTAATGCATGTGTTGTGTCGACCAGTTGAAGTCACAACTGAAAGTGAGCATTTGGAGAGAGTTATCTTTTTTGTTTTGATTTAAGATTCGCACCTTTATCAAAACGGGTAACTCTCACTTTTGCAAGCGATGTGTCAGATCAAGTCGGAACTAATACACACATTAGGGAAAAATGTGATTGACCATCCATAGCATTTTTTTACTTTCCATTTCCATTTCCATTTTCTGCCACTTCCACAAATCCCAGATCCTCCATGATGGTATAGCTTGCGGGGAGTACCAGTAGAGTAAGGAAGGTAGAGGCGATCATACCGAACACGACACTAGCAACCAGTGGCACCAGCACCTGAGCCTGCAGACTGGTTTCTAACAGTAACGGGAACATGCCAGCGATGGTAGTAATAGAGGTCAGGAAGATAGCGCGGAAACGATCTCTTATTGCCTGACCGGCAGCTTCATGTAACAGCATGCCTTCGCGACTGCGTATTTTTACATATTCCACCAACAGAATTGAATCGTTGACCACGATACCAGCCAGGGAGACGAAGCCGACCATGCTTGGCAGGCTAAGGTTTAGGCCCATAATCAGGTGGCCCCAGATGACACCAATGAGGGCCAGAGGGATATTGATCAATACCACCAGGGGTTCCCTATAATTACGGAACGTCAGGCTCAATAGCAAAAACACACCGGCGATACCGGCAATAAATCCACTCAATACCGAGGTATTGGTTTCGCTGGAACTTTTCACCTCGCCTTCAAGGCTGAAGCCCAGTCCGGGGTAGTCGTTTTGTAATTGGGGCAGGAAGCGTTTTTTAGTGTCGTTGATTACTACGTTGGTATTGGTAATTCCGCTATCGATGTCGCCGGAGATGGTGGTGGTACGTTGATGGTTGATACGCACGATACGTGAGAATTCCCGCACTTCGCTAATTTGTGCAATGGCCACTAGGGGAATGGCTTCTCCCTGTTTGGAAAACACCGTGAGGTTTTCAAAATCGCTCAGCGCGTTTTGTGGGTCGCTGTCCAGTTTGACGTTAATTTCATAGGGTTCGCGCCCCTGGTAGACGTCGTCGACCTTGGTACCCTGATAGGCTGCGCGCAGTTGTAACGAGAGTTGCTGTGCATCGAGCCCTGAGTTCAGGGCACCAGGATAGAGGTTGACGCTGAACTGGGGTTTGCCCGGACGCAGATCATCCATGATATTGGAGACCCCCGGATAACCCTTCAGCCAGTTCTGCAATTCCCAGGAGGCCTTCGACAGCTGTTCAAGGTCCTGGCCTTGCAGGCGTATGGAAATCGCCTGGCCTGCTGGGCCGAAGGCTGGCTCCTTATATTGAATGGAAATAGCATCGGCAATAGTCGGTGTGGACTCAAACCATAAACGCCGCAGATCATTCAGCGAGTTCTTGCGTACTTCGGCATCGAGCAGGTCGAGGCTGATGCTGGCTAGGTGCACACCTTGTTCGCCGGCATCGGCATTATTACTATAAGAAACTTTGATGTTTCTGACCAGATCAGCGCTATCTTCCGGCGGTAGTTGTGCCAGGGATTTCTGCAGGCTAGCCAGAAGTGTTGATATAACTTCTTCTGTACGTGAGAAGGGCGTGCCCTGAGGCATGATAATGCGGGCATCGAGAATATTGCCTTCCAGGTCAGGAAAGGATTTGAATTTAATAAATCCTGCCGTGATCAGGCTAATGGAGATGATAAACAGGGCCATGGCACCGCCCAGTACCGCATACCGGTAGCGAATGGCCATGTCGCCCATGGCCCCGACACGATCACGCAGGCGGTCGAACCCTGCCTCAAAACGATTCCGCCAGTCGGCCTGTTTCTGGTCGTGATGACGTTCCAGAGAATGCTTGAGGTGATGTGGCAGGATCAGGAAGGCCTCGATCAGGCTGATGGTGAGCACGCTCAGTAACACCACCGGCAATACCCCCATGATCTGGCCCATATCTCCCTGGAGGAACAACAGGCTGCCGAACAGTATTGCCGAGGTAGTGAATGACGAGAACACACCACGGGCGATTTTATGAATACCATCCACTGAGGCCTGTAAGGGGCTTTTACCGTTGCGGTATTCGGTTTCAATACTTTCGGAAATGACGATGGCATCGTCCATCAGGATACCGATAGCCATGAGCAGGGCGACCATGGATATCATGTTAATGCTGACCCCGAAGATACTCATCATGACCAGGCCACCGATGAAGGAGATGGGTAGCCCCAGGGCAACCCAGAACGTATAGCGCCAGGTAAAAAACAGCAACAGGGCCAGGGTGGCAAGGAATAAGCCTTGCCAGCCATTTTTCAGTAACAGACTCAGGCGATCCTGAACGATGGAAGCGGTGTCCTGGGTAATCACCAGGCGGGTGGTCTCCGGCAGGCGGGCATTTTCCGTATCGACAAATTGCTTCACTGCATGGAACACGGTGAGGGTATCGTCGTTAAGGTTTTTACTGATCTCGAGGATCGCCGCAGGTTTGCCGTTTAGATCGGTACGCATTTCCTCATCGGTAAAATCGTCTACGATGCGGGCCATTTCGCCCAGACGCAATTGTGCACCATTGACGTTATCGAGGATGATCAGGTCTGCCAGTTCGTTCACCGTGCGTCGTTCATTCAGGACCCGGATCTGGTAGGAGCGTTCATCGCTATCCAGCGTACCGGCTGGCATATCCATGGACTGGCTTTTAATACGGTTGGCGATGTCCGCAATGCTTAATTGATACTGGCGCAGGCTTTCCGGTTTGATCAACACACTGAGTTGATGGGTAGAAAAACCGGAGACGGTGACAATGGGTATTTCCGGCAGGGCTAGCAGGCGGTCCCGGTAATACTCGGCGAGGGCTTTCAATTCTGGCTGGGCCAGTTCAGCATTAATGGCGATACTGACCACCGGTTTGGTGCGACCCAGTTCTTCAACTACGGGTTCCTCGGCGTTATCCGGGAAATCGGTAATACTGTCCACCGCAGCATTTACGTCATCCAGAAATTGCTGGATGTTGCCCGCTTCCTGCATGTCGAGGGTCAATATGCCGATGTTGTCGCGGGCCTCGCAACGTTGTTCTTCCAGAAAACTGATGCCGTCTGTCGCGTCTTCGAGACGGTTGCATATGCCTTCTTCTACTTCGCCAGGACTGGCGCCCGGGTAAGCAACGCTGATGTTTACCTTGTTGGTGTCGATTTCAGGGAAGGTTTCCTTGTTCAGTGTGGGCAGGACAAGCAGCCCGACCAGCAGGATGACAAACATCAGAATGTTGGCCGCGGTCTGGTGGCTGGCGAAATAGCGGATCATGACTAGCTCTCACCACTGGCGCGTTTGGCTAATGCCTTTTCGTAGTCGCTGGCATGTATCGGGGCCAGTGGCATGCCTTCGATGACGGGTACCAGATCGTTAATGATGATTTGCTCGCCTTCCTCCAGGCCGCTGCGTATCACCACCAGGTCACCTTGCTGTTGCTGGATATCAATGGCCTTGATCTGCAGGCGCTTGTCTTTACTCGCAACATATACACGCCCATGGTGTATAGCCTTGCGTGGAATCACTAATGCTTCACGTATCGGAGCGTAGAGTTCCACTGCTGTGAACATACCTTTTAATAATGGCGGTCTTTGACCAGGGATCACTTTCTCATAGGGGCGGTCTACCCCCACTACAATGCCGAGGGTGCGACGGGTGGGATCAATGGATTCGCTGAAGCGCAATACCTTGGCATCCCACCAGGCATCTGGCATATCTCCCACCAGTGTTACCCGTGCAGAGAGGTTCAGCCTGGTGAGCAATGCCTGGGTATTGCCCATGGTTGGGCTATCTAAAGTTGTGCCTTCCAGGTGACTGACCAGAGAACGCATATGCAGAATCGGTAACTGGGCATTGATCTCCACGCCATTGATATCCAGGGCCTCGAACAGGGTGGTGCCAACATTAACAAACTGGCCCTTATCGATAGATACCGCTCCAATGCGTGCACTGAAGGGCAAGGTTATTTCAGTGCGCCCCAGTGTGGTTGTTTGACCTTTTACCTGTTCTTCAGCACGGATGATTTGAGCCTGTACTGTGGCCTTGCGGCTGGCATAGGTATTGAGCTGACCCTGTAGTTCAGATACTTGCTGGCGTAGCTGAATGACTTTCTGTTCTTCTGCATCCAGTGTGGAACGGGCAATCAATTTACGTTCCCAGATTTCCTGGATACGTTTCAATTCTTTTTTCCCCACTTTCAGATTTTTCTGCGCCAGTTCCAGGGAGCGCCGGGTCGTTTGTTGCTCTACTTGTAGTTGTTTTAGGGAGGATTTGTTGCCCGCCAAGTCAGCCTGAGTTTGCTTCAGTGTGACTTCATAATCTTGCGGGTCAATCCGTGCCACCACAGTACCAGCCGCTATACTGTTACCCTGTTTGAGATCCGGATGCATATAACTTATTTTGCCGCTGACTTCGGCCAGAGTTTTCAGGGTCACAGTGGGTTCTACGTTGCCGTAAGCCGTTACTTTTGCACTAAAAGGGATGGGTTTTGCTTTTATGATCTCGACGCTTTTTCTTGGCATCTCTGTGCCAGCATGTTCCAGGGGGGCACGACCCTTTACCAACGCTATTGCAACGAGTACACCGAGACCAATAGCAACAAATAGAATATAGGGTTTTTGCATGTGTTTGTTCATAGCCGAGTCACGTATCAGATTATAGTTGAATCAATTAGTGTAATGTAAGGTGGGGCGCTCGGCATATATTAATCGACAAAAATCCGACAGAAAATCTGGGCAGAGTGAACTGAGTTTTTGACGGAAGGAACTAAAGCATGGTCTATTTATTAATGGTTGCTTATCGAACAGTTGAGCCCGCAACCGAAGGCAGGCATAACAAAGCGTAATCAAGGGGGCAGACCGCTCGATCCTAGGAGCGAGCCAGACGCTTTAAGAAACCCTCACGTGACCCAGCATTGATCCAGCCAGTGGCGATTGTCTTGCTGAGCTCGGAATTCACTCGGCCTCGATGGATGTGAGAGGGAGAGGCCGGAAAGATCAGCAGCTTGCCTCTCTCCGCTACTTCGTGATGCTGCTGCCAGTAGAATTCTGTTCCGGCTTCCTCCACAGAATCGCAGTAGAGGATCCAGGCCAATACACGGTGCCCCGGCTCAGTGGCTTCATCGTCAATCGTCCAGTCGCAGTGCCACTGCCGGAAACCCTCGCCGGGAGCGTAGCGCTGCAGGTTGAATATCGGCATCACAAACAATGCTTGTTCCGGGCATACCTGGCGGAACAGTGGCCGCTGCTGTAGGTATTGTTCAAGGCCTGCTGAGACACCCCGCACGATCAGTTCTGAAAGCGCGAACGCTTCGGGATCAGAGCGGCTGAGCGCCACGAGACTGATGTCCGTCGAGACCTTGGCTGGCTCTGCGTCGCTGCCGCCGGAACCGAAGGCCACGCCCGGTCGCTGTAGATCCTTGCGCCGATCAAAGAAATCCATGACGCCGTCAGCAACCGCCTCGAAACCGGCATTGTGGTAGCGACCGATTAGCTGCATGCTCGGGACTCCTTCCGAATAAAAATAAAATGGTTTTGGCTTAATTGAAAAAACTATTTTAGAGCGATTTCGTTTTAGCTTTCATCTCGGATAGCATCTTCAGGATCCCAGCCTTTGAGTTTAGCTTGGGCAATGGCGTCGTCATAGATACGTTTATGTTTTTCGCGTAAGTCATCGGGTAGTGCGCTTACCATGCAACCGTATTTGTCCCATTCGTCATTGACCTGTTGGCCGATCCCATCAATGCGAGAAAATGGCCAGTCTTCACAGGTTTGCGTTTCAGGCAAAATTCCAAATACCCAGGCATCACGAATGACTTTACCAATCATCGTTATGCCGCCATTCACATCATTCTCTAATCCAGGATAGGTATTAGACATATTCGGTCGTTTCATCAGTTTTGTTTCCTAAATACGATAAGCACTGTATGCAATGGCTTATTCTAACCGCTAGGATGTGTTTGTTATAGTACTCATTTGTATCAAGCACTTTCACAGTGTGGTTATCTAGTTTGAATCGATACCCAGTTTCTTGAGTTTGCGCCACAATGAAACGCGGTCGATGCCGAGGATCTTGGCCGCCTGAGTGCGGTTGCCATCTGCCATTCTTAATGCGTTGAGGATATGTTCCTCTTCTTGTTCTTTTAAGGTTGTTGGCGTGACCGCCATCTCCGGTTTGAATACGCGCACACTAACCGAGCTCAGATTCTGTGGCAGGTGTTCAATGTTCAGCGCCTTTTCATGGGCCAGCGCGACACCACGTTCGATGAAGTTCGATAGTTCACGTATGTTACCCGGGTAGTCGTAGTCGACCAGGCGTTGCATTGCGTCGGTACTAATCTCATGCAAATCACGTCCCATCATGGTTGAGAATTTGCGTAGGAAATAATAGGCCAGTAAGGGAATATCGTCGCGCCGTTCACGCAAGGCGGGCAGGGTGAGGGTGACCACATTGAGCCGGAAGTACAGGTCGTTACGCATTTGGCCTTCATCGACCGCCGCCTTGAGGTCGCGATTACTGGCTGCGATGACGCGTACATCAATATCAATGGGTTGGGTCGAGCCGACCCGCATCAACTCGCGCTCCTGTAAAACGCGCAGTAGCTTAACCTGCATGAGTAGTGGCATTTCAGCAACTTCATCGAGAAACAGGGTGCCACCCTGTGCGGCCTCGAACAATCCGATCTTGGTCGAATTGGCGCCGGTGAAGGCGCCTTTTTCATGGCCAAAGAGTTCACTGGCTGCGATCTCCTCGTGCAACGCACCACAGTTGAATGCGATGAAGGGGCCTTCAGCACGTTGGCTATGTTGATGTATGAATCTGGCCAGCAGTTCCTTGCCGGTACCGGACTCACCATGGATAACGACACTGGTATCGGTGGCGGCGATCTGGCGGGCGGTCTCAAGGAGGCGCTGCATTCCCAGGTCCTGCGTAATGATCGAAGCAAGGCTGGATATATCTTCGATATGTTGTTTTAGCTGGCTGTTCTCACGTTTGATGCGACGCAGGTCCAGTGCTGATCGCACCACCTCGCGTGCTTCGTCGAGACGAAATGGCTTGGCAATATAATGGTAGGCACCGGCCTTCATGGCATCAACGGCAGAATCAAGCGAGGCATGACCTGTGATCATAATCACCGGCACATCAGGTGTGGACTCGCGGATATGGCGCAACACATCCATGCCATCAATTCCTGGCATGCACAGGTCTGTCAGCACAAGGTCGAATTCCGTGCTTTGCATCTCGGCAAGCCCACTCTCGCCATCCCGACAGGCGGTAACCGTGTAACCTTCACGCTCAAGCACATGGCTGAGGTTTGAAAGGGCGATGGCCTCGTCATCGATAAGCAGTATATGTAACTTGTCGTCGCTCATGACTGTTCCTGTTCAGTGATGGATGTTTGCTTGAGAGGTAGCCAGATGGAAAATCGTGCGCCGCCCTCGGGGCGGTTCTCAACATCGATGCAACCGCTGTGCTCGTTAATAATTTCTTCAACCAGGTACAGGCCTAATCCAGTGCCTTCACCGCCAGACTGTGTGGTGAAAAAGGGATCGAAAAGTTTTGGCATGTGTTCCGCTTGAATACCCGGGCCGTCGTCATCGACATGTATCAACATGACATGGGTGAATTGGCTGATCCCGATGGTGTCGCCAGCCAGGTTGTTACTATTGATGGGCTTGGATTGCTCCCAGTTGGTTTCGATGCCGGTGATCCAGATGTTTTTGGCACCGGCATGTGTGGCGTTTTTAATCAGGTTAATGAAGACTTGTTGCATACGTTCACGGTCCACCAGCAACTCGTCGTTGGCGATATCTTCAATGTGCAGAAACACATCTTGCGGTAACAGGCGGTGTATCAAAAGTGCAGCGCCTTGCACCAGGTTTGCGGCACCGAGCAGTTTCATATGGTGGGTGGGTTGACGGATGGTATCTAGCAGGCGTCTTACGATGCGTCGTGCTCGCTCCGTTTCGCCATCGATATGTGCCAGCCACTGCTTGCGTAAATCGTCACGGGTAGTGCCATCATCTTCCATAAGAAGTTGAGCAGAGGTGGAAATATTCGAAAGCGGGTTGTTTAGTTCATGCGCAACACCGGATACCAGCACACCGAGGGCAGCGGCGCGTTCATGGCGGCGCAACTGGATCTGCTGTTCGCGAAGTTGTTCGAGCATAGAATTAAAATGGTATACAAATGATTGAAGCTCGGTGTCGTTGGAGTTAAGCGCCAGTGTTTGTACGTCACCCTCGGCAAGTTGATCGAGCTGATGCTCGAGTTGTCTCATGGGGCGAACAACGCGGCGTACCATGTACATGGCGCTGACAAAACCAATCAGAATAACAGTGATGGAAGCGATGATTAATGTGTTGGTGGCCACCGAGGTGGTTTCAGTGAGGATTGTGCGCTGACGTTGGTCCAGCTTCTGGGTCAATTTAGAAAGTTGGTGGCCCGTTTCACGCAGTGCTCCCTGTTTGGCAACGCTGGACTTCTGGGGTGAACGGGCATAGTCACCGAGCTGTTGACTGTAGGTATTTAATACCTGTTCAAGCTGCTGCAATTCATCTGGACCGACGATCGCAGTGAATATACGTTTTCCTTTGCTAAGGGCGTTTTTTGCTACCTCTAGCTGCTGTTGCAGTTGGGTAAGATCATTAGGATCGTGATAAAGGAACAGGTTTTTTTCGTCCTGGCGAATTTTCTGGCTGGCCGCGTATAAATTGTCAACGGTCTCGCCCTCAACAATATGGGTTTGCAGGTAATGCAGATCGGCGATAACCACGGCGACAAAAACCAGCAGGGCACCGATGGAGAGTCCGTATGAGGAGAGGATCTTGCTGCGCAGGCTGGTCATTTTTATTGTGCAACACTTGCTTGGCTTTTGTTGTTGCATATTACAACAGTGTTACAGGGGCTTACAATGAAACACTGCCTAAACGTTACACTATGTAACAGTCTCTTAACCGCGTAACAAGCTAACTATTTGTTTAACAAGGTAAATGTTATTTGGCATAGTATGTGCTATTAAGTACAACAAGATTCAACAAAATTTTAAATTTATTAGGAGTGTTACATGAAAGCGTTAACCAATGCCGTGAAGCAGATGTTGGATGCCCTGGCCCACCAACATGCCGGTGAGCACATGAGCATGAAGGAAAAAGACATTGTTCTGGAAGACCAACTGGGGAATCTCACTAACATTGGTTCTTCTAAGGTATTCGCACCGGTTAAAGCACGCGGTAGCAGTAATATGCGTCGAGTCGCTCTTTATATGGGGAGTGAGTTATCGTCCGAAGTCATGGACTACGTGATGGAAACGTGTTCACGTCTGGGACATGAACTGACCGTGTTGACCTTCCAGTCTAAGAGCGTTGGCGAGGCATTGCTGAGTGCTTACCAACCGGCGCTTGACGCGGCGGGAGTTGAAATGGAGCTTGTTACCCTCACCGGTGATTCACTCACTGGGCTGGCGCGTTACCTGCGTAGTCATCCAGAATTTGCTTTTCTGGCCTGTAAGGATTCCGGTTACCTCGGTCGTAGCTACCTGAAGGGCACACAGCGTAAGGATCTCTTACCAATACCGGTTGTCGTCGTCACCACGCTCGATGAAGCTAACCCTAGCAACGATAAGGCTGTTTCTGCTGAAGGAAAAAGTGAAGTAGACGCTGCATAAAGAAGAACTAGACCCTGAATAAGCAAGAAGTAGGCGCTGCATAAGGAAAAGGTGATATAATCCCGCTCCGATGTATGCGTGTGCTTTATGCGTGCGTGTGGCTTTTTTATGTCCTGATTCCTGATGCGTGGTTTATAGAGTGTTTGAAAAATTCTTTCCTTTCTTGAAGTGGTTTCCACCTAGTGGTGAAAATCTGCGTGCGGACTTCATTGCGGGTATTACAATTGCAATGATTCTTGTGCCACAGAGTATGGCTTATGCATCGCTAGCAGGTCTGCCTGTCGTGTATGGCCTATATGCTTCCTTCTTGCCTGTCATTGTTGCCTCCATGTGGGGTGCCTCGCGCTTTTTGCATACGGGACCGGTGGCGATGTTATCGTTGATGTCGGCGGCAGCGATTGAGCCACTGGCGAGTCGTGGCACCGAAGAGTTCATCCAGCTTTCTTTACTGCTTGCTTTGATGGTCGGTGTGTTACGCCTGGGACTTGGGCTGTTTCGCATGGGGGTGTTAATTAATCTTGCTTCCCACCCCGTTATCCTGGGTTTTACCAACGCGGCCGCACTCATTATCGGTTTGTCGTTGCTGAACAGTTTTCTCGGGGTGCCGATGCCGCGTTCAGACAGTTTTCTTTCTGATCTGTTACAGGTTGTTCAGCAGATATCGACCGTACATGGGCCGACCCTGTTATTTGGTTTGTGTGCGTTAGGCGCATTATATTGGTTGCGGGCACGTTTTCCGAAATTACCCGGCGTATTGATTGTTGTTATCGCAGGCACATTGATCAGTGGCGTTTTTGGGTTTGAAAAGATCCAGGTGGTTGAGCCACAGCAGATTGCTGATACAACCGTCCGATCTCAGTTCGAGTTGATGATGGCTGAGCAGGCCAGATTGAAGCAGGTTAAGACAGAGCAAAAAAATATTGCTAACCAGCTGCAGGAGATTGAGCAAAACGATTCACAGGCCTACGTCATGCAGGCTGAACTGCTACGGCTCAAGGGAGAAGAGAGTAGCCTCAAACTCTTTTTATATAAGAAGCGGGTCGACATCCACCAGATTGCATTAGTGCCTGAGGTACAGGCTGAGGGGCAGGTGTTGTACCAGCTAGCGGATAAAACTGGGCCCTTTAGCACGGTTTGGCGTTGGTCTGGTTCTACTGATACCGGGTTCAGGCTCTCGGGCGGCGGCGCGGTGGTGAGTAGTATACCCAGTGGGCTGCCCGGTTTCAGTGTGCCTGAAATGGATCTCGGTATTATATCGGATTTGTTTGCGGTGGCATTTATTATGGCCATGATCGGCTTCATGGAAGCGACGTCGATTTCACGTGCATTGGCCGCCAAGACCCGTGAAAAACTCAATCCGAATCAAGAATTGATAGGACAGGGGCTTGCCAATATTGTGGGCAGTTTCTTCCAGTCGTATGTCGTGAGTGGGTCGTTTTCACGATCGGCTGTTGCAGCACGCGTCGGGGCAAAAACCAGTTTCTATGCCATTGTCAGCGCCTTGGGCGTATTACTCGTTATGTTGTTCCTGACGGATTACCTCTACCACTTGCCAAAGGCGGTACTGGCCGCGATTGTGATGAGCGCGGTGTTTGGCCTGATCGATTTCAAATCCATGGTCCATGCATGGAAGGTGCGCTGCACCGATGGCTTTGTTGGCATAATGACATTTGTGACCACGTTGATTATGGCGCCCAAACTGGCAGACGGCGTTTTGGTCGGTGTGGCATTCACGATCTTCCTGTTCCTGGCGGGCGTCATGAAGCCACGCAGTGAAGTATTGGGTCGCAGGGCGAATGGATCACTGGCCGGCGCGGCCACGCACGATCTGGCACCCATAAGTGAGAATTACGTTGCGCTGCGTTTCGACGGTTCACTGATATTCATTAACGCGGCCCATTTCGAGCAGGCCGTTTTAAAGTCACTGAGTGAGTTTCCGAATGCCAAGGCTATTTTGATCATCGGTCAGGGTATTAACCGCGTCGATGCAACGGGCGAGGAAAAGCTGCGTGCACTGACAAAGGACTTGAAGGCAGCTGGCGTCACACTGATGCTAGCAGGCCTCAAGCGCCAGGTACGAGAAGCAATGGAGCGGGCGCGTCTACAGGATGTTATTGGCGAGGAAAATATTATTGGTAACAAGGAAACCGCGCTTAAGATCATGGAGGAGCGCTATTCGCACGCTTAGTGGGTCAGTCAGCATACACAGACCGTTGCCGCCTGTTTTTACGCGCTAGTGTACGGATGGGCAGGTTTGACTGGCATAATATACTTACGCTAAACAGGGTAATTATGGGTTGTATTAATAGACGTTAGACTATGAATATCGAAATAAATATTTATTTGCATAAATGTATCTTCGCGAACACAATGCTCGCGTCATAATGGCGTTTGTATGCCGACTTTAAGTGAAATGAATTAATGGTAAAACTCAGGACTTATGTCTACATCGACTCTTTGCAGCCTCAGCTTGCAGAGTACATTGCGACTGTGTCTCAGGGTTTTCCGCCTGTACCCGGAAATTCTGCTTTGTGGGTAGAGGTCTCGCCTGGTATGGCTATTCATCAATATACTGATATTGCCTTAAAAGCGACGCAGGTTCATTTGGCCCAGCAGGTTGTTGAGCGTGAATTTGGTTCGATGATCATTCATCACCGGGATCAAAGTGATGTGATTGAGTCGGGCAATACGGTGTTGCGTAACCTAAATGCGCAGGCGCATGATCGTAAAAAGTGCGAGATAACCTGGCAAGAAATCATTCGTGGTATGACATCCGATCACACAATGCTGGTCAACCGTTCAGATCGCAGAGGCTCGATGATGATACCGGGTGAGAGTATGTTTATCCTTGAAACGGAACCCGCTGGCTACATTGTCTATGCAGCAAATCAGGCAGAGAAGGCCGCCAATATTAACTTGGTCGATGTTAAAGCGGTCGGTGCCTATGGCCGTTTGACCATTTCTGGTCGTGAAGCCGATGTAGAAGAAGCAGCTGCAGCTGCCATTGCGGCAGTGCAAAATCCGGCTTCGACCTAAGGGTTTACGTATGCATCGCGCAGAATTGCTGAACTACCTTCGCAATCACCAGACTCATTATATGGATGAGGCAGGGTTCACGACACGAGCCCAAATGTTTGTCGAACAACATAGTGATAGTTTTTTCCGCGAATTATGGCCAGCACATGTCACGGGTTCCACCTGGGTGGTGAACCCGGATAGAAGCCGTGTATTGATGATGCATCATAAGAAATTGAGTAAATGGTTTCAGCCGGGTGGTCATGCAGACGGTGACGGAGACATCCTACGCGTCGCACTGCGTGAAACGATTGAAGAAACAGGTTTGGATGAATCGCAGGTGCGACTGGTCAGTAAAGATGTCTTTGACGTTGATATACACGCCATACCGGCGATGAATGGCGAACCCGCTCACGAACACATCGATGTGCGTTTTCTGGTCGAAATAGACGATCGCCTGCCTGTGCCCGGCAATGATGAATCCCATGAGATTTTGTGGATTTCTCTACGAGAAGTCTTGCGTTATAACAATTATCGTTCGACTTATCGCATGCTGGAAAAGACGCGAGCACTACGTAACGTCACGTTGCGCCGTAGAGCCGGTGAGGTATAAATAATTTTGATTGATGACGGCTGAGTTTTATTTGTTTACTGATAAATCTTGGTGATATATTAGCGCGTCATCAATTTTGGCAGGTTTTGCTGAGGCAAGATTAAGGCGATGATAACGCGTTATGGCAGTGTCGCTTTGAGGTATTGGTTCACTTGGGGTTTCGATGTCTGCCAATGGATAAGTAACGGAACCCATTGTGATAATGCGGGTTAGAGCGGTAATTGGTGATTTCTTAACCCATAGACCGGGGTCTATGCAATATCCATGAAATATCGATTGGAACAATGAGTGGTTCTGCATTTATGATGCGTTCCACATACAGATTTTTAACAGGTGTTTTACTTTAAAACATCACAGATTTAGTTAACAAAGCAGGAGTTTAACAATGGCATCTTCAAAAGCTTATGAAGCAGGTGTAAAGGAGTACCGCGATAAATACTGGACACCAGATTACGTCCCACTTGATACCGACCTTTTGGCCTGTTTTAAGGTTACCGGTCAGCCAGGTGTACCACGTGAAGAGGTTGCAGCCGCTGTTGCCGCTGAAAGTTCAACCGGTACTTGGAGTACGGTATGGTCAGAATATTTGACTGACCTTGAGTTTTATAAAGGACGTGCGTACCGCATCGAAGATGTACCAGGTGATTCTGATGCATTCTATACGTTCATTGCTTACCCAATTGACCTGTTCGAAGAAGGTTCAGTTGTAAACGTATTGACCTCGCTGGTTGGTAACGTATTTGGTTTCAAGGCGTTGAAGCATTTACGTCTTGAAGATATCCGTTTCCCAATCGCTTACATCAAAACATGTGGTGGACCACCAGCTGGTATCGCACTTGAGCGTGATCGTCTGAACAAATACGGTCGTCCAATGTTGGGTGCAACAATTAAGCCTAAACTTGGTCTTTCTGCTAAGAACTACGGTCGTGCGGTATACGAATGTCTGCGCGGCGGTCTGGATATGACTAAGGATGATGAGAACGTTAACTCTCAGCCATTCATGCGCTGGCGTGACCGTTTTGAATTTGTTGCTGAAGCGATTGATAAAGCAGAGCGTGAAACTGGTGAGCGTAAGGGTCACTACTTAAACGTTACTGCAGCAACACCTGAAGAAATGTACAAGCGTGCTGAATTCGCGAAAGAAGTTGGTTCGCCAATCATTATGCATGACTTCATCACTGGTGGTTTCACAGCAAACACAGGTCTTGCTAACTGGTGTCGTGAAAACGGTATGTTGTTACACATTCACCGTGCAATGCACGCTGTAATCGATCGTCATCCTAAGCACGGTATGCACTTCCGCGTATTAGCGAAATGTCTACGTCTATCAGGTGGTGACCATCTTCATACTGGTACTGTTGTTGGTAAGTTGGAAGGTGATCGTAACTCTACATTAGGTTTCGTTGACCAATTACGTGAATCTTTCGTTCCTGAAGATCGTTCACGTGGTGTGTTCTTCGACCAGGACTGGGGTTCACTGCCTGGCGTAATGGCCGTTGCTTCTGGTGGTATTCACGTATGGCACATGCCTGCGCTTGTTACTATCTTCGGTGATGACTCTATGCTGCAGTTTGGTGGTGGTACACAGGGTCACCCTTGGGGTAACGCAGCTGGTGCGGCCGCAAACCGCGTCGCGTTGGAAGCATCTGTTAAGGCACGTAACGAAGGTCGTGAAATTGAGAAAGAAGCACGCGACATTCTTACTGAAGCTGCCAAGCACAGCCCTGAACTGGCTATCGCGATGGAAACTTGGAAAGAAATCAAGTTTGAATTCGAAACAGTTGACAAGCTGGACGTTTAATAACGTCCGGCATGTTCCGAATAGCGTACGAATTAGATAGAGGAATAAATAATGACTAACACTATTGGTGACTACCAAACTAAACCGACTTTGGAAACTTTTGGTTTTCTTCCAAAGTTCTCAGCAGAAGATGTACAAAAGCAAGTTGCTTACATCATTGCTAATGGCTTGACTCCGTCAATTGAACATGAGCATCCAAGCAATTCTATGGATCACTACTGGACAATGTGGAAGCTGCCATTCTTCGGTGAAACGAACATGGGTAATGTTCTGGCTGAACTCGAAGCATGTCGTCGTTCATACCCGGATCATAATGTTCGTTTGATCGGTTATGACGCTTACACGCAAACTCAAGGCTCTTGCTTTGTAGTTTACGAAGGTTAAGAACTAAGAATTAAACAAATCACCAGCGTCGGTATGGGTGTGAATAGTGTTAAAGCTATTCACGCTCAGACCTGATAGCACGGAGATAAAAATGGCACAAACAGCACGCGAAGCATCATTGGCACGGCGCATAGCCTTGTCAACATCAGGTAAGGCTGCAATTTCTGGCAGTGCTGATCGTACGCGCATGACTCCAGAAAGTGCAGCGACAGCTGCAACACCTGCACCTGCGGCGAGCAGTCAAGGTGGTAGTGCACGCGATGCGGCACTTGCCCGACGTATTGCTATGTCTAAAGGTGGTAAGGGTGCGATTGCCAGCGCGGATCGAACTCGTACTGGAGCAGCCAATGTGGCAAGTACAAGTGCGGTTGCAGCGACAGCATCTACGCCAGCAGCAAGCTATGCATCTGCGACTGCGACAAGCAGTCAGAACAGTGCGCGTAGTGCGGCACTTGCTCGACGTATTGCTATGTCTAAAGGTGGTAAGGGTGCGGTTTCTAATGCTGACCGAACTCGTGTTGCACCAGAAAGTGCTTCTACGAACAGCAGCACAGCTGAACGCGAAGGTTGCGGTTGTGGTTGTGGTGGCAAAAAAGCTGAAGCGACACCCGTTGTTGACACTACTCCAGTAGTGGCTACGCCAGCAGTATCGGCACAGGTTACGGCCAACCTTATTAAAAAGGTTGCTCAGAACCCTGCACGCGCTGCTGCGTTATCACGTCGTCAAGCGATGTCTGCGAAAGGTAAGTCTGCTTTAAAGGGTGGCACAGTTAGTGAAGCAAGTGCGGCACGTGCAGCTAACCCTAACTTGAGTAGTCGTGAATTGGCCCAAGCATTACGTGAACAGCGCAGTGTTAAAGGCAAGACTGACAAGAAGCAAGCTGCAACGGTAGCAACGGGTCCAGGACGTCATCGTAAAGAGCAAGCCGCTGCGGAAGATGCACCCTGGAAAGTGGGTGCGAGTGATACTGCATCAGGTCAAACGGTAACCGGTACGATGGTAGATCGTACTAATGAAGTTACCGGTACTGAAGCCAGTACGTGTCGTTCTGTGACAGGTACAGAGTACATGGGCGCAGATGTATTTAAGGATTTTTGCCAGGCTGATGCAAAGCCGGGCTTTAATCGCGTTAGCGTTACATCAACGGGTTCTGGTAATCCTGTTAGTGGCAATAAAGTTGGCCGCAGCACGAAAGTAACCGGTGATGAACCAGGCAGCTGCAAAAACGTAACAGGCGATGAGTATGTGTCTGCAGAACAGTCACAAAGTTTTTGTGGCAGCTTTGCCGCAACATCACCTTCAAAGTTCAGTATTGCTGAGACAATGAAGGGTAAGAAAGTATCAGGCGACAATGTTGGTACATCAGGCAAAGTAACAGGTAATGAAAATGGTTCAGACCACCAGCTAACAGGTACGCAGTACATGCAAGCCGGTGATGACACAGCGCCTGCGAAGGTGAATGTCAGTCAGACATTACGTGGTGGTTCTGTGACAGGTCAGCATATTGGTCGCAGCGAAAAGGTAACGGGTGATGAGCCAGGTAGTTGCCGTAACGTAACGGGCGACGACTATGTCGGTTCTGAACAGTACGCAGATTTTTGTAAAAGTACACCAGCACCAACGGATAGAAAGGTTGGCGTGTCAAATACCTTAATGGGTAAGTCAGTAACGGGCACAATGACAGGGCGTTCAGAAACCGTAACTGGTGATGAACCAGGTACTTGTCAGGCAGTCACGGGTACGCCTTATGCGAGTGCGCAACAGGCCGGTGATTTTTGTTCGAGTAATATGGCTTCAATGGCCACTGCACGTAACGCGAAAGGCACAACAAATGTTGGGCCGAGCATGACAGGTATTCAGCCAGGTATTAATGGTGTGATGACTGGCAGTGACAAAGGAGCATGTGAACCAGTAACAGGTACACCGTATGTTGGTGCTGATCAGGCAGCTAGCGCTTGTCCTGCGACAGCAGCGACGGCGGCTAGCCCAGACTATCCACAAGCCATTGGCGGTGGTCAGCCATGGGGACAGTTCAGTGTTTCTGGACCAGCAGGTGAAGCACAGGAAATGATGGCTAACGGTGGCATAACCGGATCAACCTATGAGAAGGGGCATATTACCGGTCCTTTCGGTATGGCTGGTGGCAAGGTTACTGGTACTGAAGAAGCACGTTTTGGCAGTTCTAAAGAACCAATGCCTGAGCCTGTTGCTGTACCGGCATCGACTGTTGAAGGTCGCGTTAAGTCGCGCATTAGCGGTGAAGGCCAAAATGCGGGTCAGAAGATTACCGGTGATGACTGGGATCGTGGTGATCACGTAACCGGTACTGAAGGAAGATCAGCAACACGCCGTAATCCAACTCGTCGCGGAGCAGTAGCTTCAATGGCAGTGGATAACAAGCGCAATGAAGAAGTAACTCTGCCAGTGAGCAAAGTGACTGGCAGCAGTGGCAACACTGAACAAGGTTCGTTAATTACTTATTCAGGTGGCGCTCGCGGTTAAGCTGCAACGTTCAATTTAAAGAATGTTAAGGCGAAATAAAAATCGCTCAACGCACCGGGGAAGAGCTGGTGCACGAGCGGGGCAGGCAACTACAGTTAATCGTTCTCGCCCGAACGTGGTAGAAGGATCTACTGTAGTCGCCACAGCCAACCACCCAATGGTGGATGGCAAAGATAATGGACACTTGCATCAATACGAGCAGGCAGTAAAAAAATCGTTTGATGCAATCGTTCCGACGCTTCGCAAAGTGTCAGCCTTGCAACATGAGGATGATTTTGTGGAGCAGGCGCAAGCAGCTGCAATGCAGCAACTTGGGTACCCGTTACCAGAAGAAATTCTGCAGGATGCCTGGGTTGAACAGCTGGATATGCGTTCGTTGTTTGCATGGTGTGTGTTTAAAACCTATCACCGTTTTTGTGATGAGTTTTTTGCAAATGCACCATTGAACAACACGAGTTCTGAGGAGTTTCAGAACTTTTTACAGGGTTGTGGTTTCCACACATTGGATATATCACCCTGCGCAGACGGACGTTTGGCACACGCTATTCGTTACGTGTTACGACTACCGATTGATGCGGTTCGTCGTAAGTCATACGCAGGTGCAATGTTTGATATAGACAATAGTATCCAGAAATGGGTGGAAACAGAAATGCTGCGATACCGTGAAGGTGTGCCGAATACGGCAGATTCACCAACACGATATCTGAAGACAGTGGCTTATCACTTCAGTTCGGTTGATCCGAGTCATGAAGGTTGTGCAGCTCACGGGTCTGATGATGCGAAAGCAGCAGCTGAAGGCTTGAACCGCTTAAAAGCGTTTCAAGAGGCGATTGAAAACAGTTTTTGTTGCGGTGCCTCGATCGACTTATTGTTGCTCGGCATCGACACAGACACCGATGCAATCAAGGTACACGTACCTGATGCGAGCGGTAAGATTGATTTAGACAGGTTTGTTGATGCAAAAGATGTTTATCAACAAACCCAGCATCTCTCGGCAGTAGAGGGGATGCAACGAATCGAACAGATGATTCGTGATGTGCAAGCAAGCGTTGGTGACGGTATGTTGAAATTTATCAGCAAACTGATTGCGAACAACTTGTCGCAAATTGATTATGTACGTAGCTACTACGGTAGCCACTACGAAGATATTGGCCATGCTGAACGCTTTATTGGCGCAGGTATTGGCTTTGAAGAAGTGCAACTACGCAATCTGACTTACTTTGCGTATTTGAATACAGTTGAAGAATCAACCGCCGACTTTGACGTAGGCATCAAGATCTTCAGCAAGTTGAATGTTGCACATGGTTTACCGGTACCTATCGTGATTAGGTTTGACTATCACGGCCAGGTACCTGGATCACGCGAAAGGGCGATAGAACATTGCCAGCGTGTTTCCGATGCGGCAGCAAGCCGCTACAGCGAACTGGCTGAGAAAGGTTTGCTACACACATTGTTGGTTGTTCGTGATTGTAATGCTAACGGCCAGATTGAGATTTTAGGTTCGTCGCTGAATGCGGCGTTATAACAACGGAGTAGTTAGGTGAAAATTTGTCAGGTAGAAAAGCCCCTGGTTTCAACTAACCGCATACCGGGTATGGAACATAAGCATCTTCAGGTGTTGAAAGATGGTACGGCGCAGGTTGTTGCTGTTGACGCCGTCGGCGCAAAGCCTGGAGATTGGGTAATTTGTGTAGGTAGCTCCGCGGCACGTGAAGCAGCTGGAAGCAAAGAGTATCCGAGTGATTTGACGATAGTCGGCATTATTGATCACTGGGATCCAGAAGGTTAATCGCATTGGATATTTACCAGGCAGATAAACCCCTGGTTTGTACAAGCCGTGTACCCGGCTTGCAACAGACGCACTTGAGAGTGTTGCGAAATAAATTGGGCAACAAGGTTGTTGCCACAGATCCAGTCGGCGTACGTGAAGGTAACTGGGTCTTTACAGCAAGTGGTTCGGCAGCACGCCATGCGGCAGGTTTTGAAGTGCTGACTGATCTGACGATAGTAGGAATTATTGATAACTGGCAAGAGTAAGCCAGTATCAAATATATAAAGTAATTTTAATTTAACTGAGATATTAGGAGATAAGCAGATGGCTAATGATAACTACGGAATCGCCTTAGGCATGATCGAAACTCGTGGCTTAGTGCCAGCAA
>Ga0316207_10000565_pt1 | contig 57059 bp, 48 predicted proteins | sample 6weekpyrite_MG_FD_204943 | JGI IMG/M metagenome (GOLD analysis project Ga0316207, IMG submission 204943) | Microbial mat bacterial communities from mineral coupon in-situ incubated in ocean water Damariscotta River, Maine, United States -... | ecosystem: Environmental > Aquatic > Marine >...
TGTTCATAATCAGTTGTATTTTTTTTATTTCCCATTACTCTTCTCCTCGATATGCCGATGGTAATTCATGGCAAAAATTTTATAACCTGATATTTCAGGGCGTGTTTTAATACATAACTTCTATTTTTCCTGCTTTAACTCCATTGAAATTGCCGAACTATGTTTTACCGCTACATGTTTCGGACGAACTCCCCGTCGTTCTTTTTTCAGACGCTTCTGAATCATCACCGGACAGGCATGTGCATTAGAATATACAACCTGGCAATGCAGACAGTACTGACATTCATTTACATTAATATCACCTTCAGGATGTATCGCCTGAACCATGCATTCGTTACTGCAACGCTGACATGGGCTGCCACATTCTTTATATCGCTTAAGCCAGGCAAACATGCGCATTCTGCCTGGAATAGCCAGTGCAGCACCAAGCGGGCATAGATAACGACAATAAAAACGTTCAATAAAAATACCCGGCAGCAAAACCGCAAGCGCAAATATCACAAATGGCCACTCGCGAATAAATTTCAGAATAATGGCGGTTTTGAAAGGCTCAACTTCAGCCAGGCGTTCTGCCCACTCCAGTGAATAAAGTGAAAACCCAAACAACAAAAGAAAAATTAAATATTTGAATGTCCAGATACGTTCGTGAATGGCCCAGGGCACGGTGACCTGTTTTATTCGAAATGCTTTCGCGATTTTGTTGATCAGTTCCTGTAGCGCACCAAAAGGACATAACCAGCCGCAATAGGGGCCGCGCCCCCAGAATAATAATGAAGCCGCTACTGATCCCCATAAAATAAAAACCAGTGGTTCCATGAGAAAATAAGCCCAGTCAAAACCACTCACCAGGGCATTAAACATGGCCAGAATATTCACCACGGATAACTGCGCATTAAAATACCAGCCAAGACCAAACAGGGTGAATACAAGATAACTCGTGCGCACCTGTTTTAATAATTTGGGCCGTTTGACCAGCCAGTCCTGGAAAAAGAAGATCAGCGTTAGCACAACCAGTGCTAAACCTAACACGATAATTTCACCAACTTTTAGTTGCCACATTTTTTTCCAGATCGGCTGTGGCGGTTGTGATTTTTCAGAAGCCGAAACGGCGGGTGTAGACACTGCCTTAACTTCAGTCATTGTTAAATATTTAGCCGGTGGGCTGTAATCAAGATCAAAGGTCAGAAACACTTTTTTTGTCGGGCCGATATTTCGCCCCACTAACAATTCCAGTTTCCAGGGATTAGCCCCATTAAATTTTAAATCCGCAGGGGTTCTAAACAGGTCCACATCTTTTAAATCCGGCGAGCCTTCAGCGGCCAGGGTGCGCAGGCGTTTGTGATATCGATCATGGAAACGGATGGATGTATCACCCTGAATCACCTGAAAGCGATCAAAAATACCGCCTCGAACATAACCTGAACCCTTGAAAGAAAAACGCCCGTCACCTGCCAGCAAAATAGCCTGCTCACCTGGCTGTAATTTTTTTAGCAGGTTACGGTATTCATTTTCTCCCAGCAGGCTTCTGCCGATGCTGGGTATGGAAACAACTGCGGCATAGAGTTCGATAAAAATTTCATCAACATCACCTTCTTCAGGAAATTCGATCGCAAGCGGTTTACCACTCTCTTTAAAAGCCTGGTTAATTTGTCCGAGGGTAATTTTTAAACGGTGCACAGAACCTTCATCAAGCAAACTCTGCCAGTTTTTAACAAGACTTATCTGAGAATTAATTGAGGCCTGGGGACCACTTTGTTTAACCTCTACTTCAAGCCCGGACAAACCATAGTTTCTGGCAACTTTAATGGAGGCCCTAAGAATATTGTCATCCATCACCATCACAGTAACGGTTGCACCGGATACAACATCAATCTGCTGATCCTGTGTACCACGTACCAGCTTACCTACATCCAGCCCTTTATATTCCTCAAGTACGGCTGTAATACGTTTTTCAGGAATACCGATCAACACGATTGGCTCATGATGCTCAACCAGTAAAACCTGTTGTATGATTCCCAGCATGTTTATGGCGACTAGCTGGTGAATAGGCTTTCCGGAATAACCGGTAGTATTGACGTAATCTGAAGTTAGAAAGACAAAACCGAGTTGCTTACCCTTTTTATAGGCTGGTGCGACTAATGGCTCACCTGTAGGTGGGCCTAATCTGTCGGCCCCAGGGTAAATTTTCTGATTGTCTATCGCGTCAAGGAAACGGGGTAATTCAGAGTTGGCAAGTGCATCACCCATAGCTGCGTACTGCATCAAAACCAGTAATAAGAATAATCGAATTACGCGACAATCCGCCACACCATGGGTTACACCATTGACCAATATATACAGAAAGCGCATTAAACTCTCAAAATCATATGAATTATTCTTATAGTATTATTCAAAGCCACAGCATTTCGGCTCAAGCTTTATGTTATATTCAATAACAGTATATTGTGCGTCATTTTGACGCAGCATACATGATATAGGTCAAGTCTGAACAAAATCAAGTACAAGTTAAAATGCGTGGAGTAACAGAAAAATATGTTATCGACCAATGTAAAAACCACCGGTGATTTAATGTCTATCGCACTACATGCGGAACGTGAAGCAATTCGTCGTTATACTCAGCTGGCTGTCGCTATGCATGAAGGAGCTAATGAATCAGCCGCTGCCCTGTTTGAACGTATGGTGATTGAAGAACAGGAGCATGAGCGCCTGTTACTGGAATGGATGAGCCAGGAAGGTATTGATGAGAACCCCGAGATAAAACCGGTTAGCTGGAAAGACCCACAAATTTTAACAACCTATAATGAAGAGGCCTGCGACCCATACCATAGCTCCCCCTACAGAGCATTAGCTTTTGCGGTGCATAATGAAGAGATTGCATTTCGTTTTTATACCCACGTGGCGGCAAACTCAGAAAATGAAAGTGTATGCAAATACGCTGAAATTCTGGCCCGTGAAGAGCTGGGACATGCGGCCTTACTAAGAGCGGAGCGACGACTTGCCTATCACCGAGAACGGAAAGCAAATATGGATGAGCCTAGCCTTAACCCGAGGGCAATCCATAATGAAACAGATTTGTTAGCCGCAACTATTCATATTGATCGTTATTTAGCAGATCAAATGGATGATATTATTGAAAACATGCCCGAACTGAATTCCCTTGCCCAGGAAACGCAGCAACAAATTACCACAAATATAAATGCATTGAACGATAAAGCTCAAAATCATAAGTTATCCCCCGGAGAGGATATCACCAAAAACCTTCAGCAACTTAAGTTACATAATACCTATATGAAACAAAAATTTAATAACCCTGATATGAGCTTACAACGCTTGTGGGCCTGCTGTGACCGGAGTTTTTCTTTTTACGACGCCATTGTCGAAACAACTGAAGATGAACAGATCATGCTTGCTGCACAAAATCTGTCATCATCCGCACTTGATCGCATTGGCATATTAAAACAGGTTCTTGGGGACATTGAGATATAGAACTGAAAATACAGCATTCATCGATATCAGAAAATTGCAATTACGTCTAAAACTAAAGAATGCAAATCTCAGCCAATAAGCAATAACCTGATCCCCGAATATTAACCCACCATTGCTTTAGTATCTTGAGAGTTTAAAGCTCCACCATAATGCCAAATAGCCTATATAAGTAAAACCACTTTATCTGATTAATGATAATTGTTATCATTCGTATTTTTAAAGACAGTCAAATCTGAGCCCCCACCATGAAAAGATTCATTTATTCAATCATCTTGTTGCTAGTAATAACGAATCCTGCACAGGCAAATACACAACAGTTACTGCAACTTATAGATTACGTGGGTGTTGATTATGCAGGTGCCGTAGAAGATTCCAGGGTCATAAATGAAGGGGAATATGCGGAAATGATGGATTTCGCATCTGGCATATCCCAACAATTACAGGACCTACCGGAAAACCCGATCAAAGCAGAACTGATCAAGCAATCTGCAACACTATCAAACCTGGTTAAACAGAAAGCCGCTGCTGGTGAAATAAGCCAGTTAACAACGCAGATGCATCACACAATTATAAAAGCTTATAAGATAACGGTAGTACCTCGAAAGCAACCTGATATAAAAAAAGCCAAATTACTCTATGCAGAACAATGCGCCTCCTGTCATGGCGCTGAAGGTTTTGGGGATGGGCCGGCTGCAGTGGGCATGGAACCACCGCCAATTAATTTTCATGATATAAAACGCTACAAACAACGCACCTTATATGGATTGCATAGCACCATTACACAAGGTGTAAGTGATACTGCCATGGCAGCCTATGATCAGTTAAGTGATAATGATCGCTGGTCATTAGCTTTTTATGTGGGAAGCATGGCAGTTGCGGATTCAAGTGTAGATATAAAAGAGAGCGCATTACTTGATATCAACAAGCTGACTACCACTACACCTGCGCAAGCTGAAAATTTATATGGTGAAAAAGGCGGCCAAGTCATTGCCTATTTAAGACACCATCCAGAAAAACTGTATAACACAGAAAGTAACCTTGCATTTTCCAGGTTACGATTGAAAGATACGGTTTTAGCTTACAAAAACAATGAACATAAAAAAGCCTACAAGTACGCAGTTGAAGCTTACCTTGAAGGTTTTGAATTAGTTGAACAGTCTATCAATGCACTGGATAAACCTCTGCGGCTAGAAATAGAAATTTTAATGACGAATTTGCGCAACAAAATTCGTGCGGGTGAAAGGGTAGAAATTATTGAAAATGATGTAATGCTCATAACCGAAAAATTAACAATGGCCCAGGACTTACTCGATAACAAAAGCTTATCCGCAGGAACGGCGTTTGCCAGTGCATTTTTTATTCTATTACGTGAAGGTCTGGAAGCACTGCTTATTGTTGCCGCACTGGCGGCTTTTCTTGTGCGTACAAAACGTCAGGATGGATTACTTTATATTCACCTTGGCTGGATCAGTGCATTAGTGTTAGGCCTGGTGACCTGGTGGGCATCTTTATCAATTGTAAATATATCAGGGGCCTCACGGGAAATTACCGAAGGTGTTGCGGCCATTGTTGCCACGGTAGTATTACTTTATGTCGGTTTCTGGATGCATGACAAAACCAGTGCGGCAAAGTGGAAAAAATTCATTGATGACAGTATGCACAAGGCATTAACCTCCGGTACTTTATGGACCTTAACGGGTTTATCTTTTGTAGCTGTTTACCGTGAAGCATTTGAAACTATATTGTTCTATCAGGCATTATGGGCACAAGCTGATGAAGCAGGTAAAACAATGGGCTTCAGCGGGTTTCTCAGCGCATTAGCTGTTCTGGCGATTCTTGGCTGGTTAATTATGCGATATAGCGTTCGTTTACCCCTAAGGCAGTTTTTTGCCGCCACAGGCAGCCTCATGTTTATTCTGGCGGTTATATTTGCAGGCAAAGGTATTGCAGCACTTCAGGAATCTGGTTTGTTAGTTTCTAGCCCGGTAAACTTCGTGCGTGTCGATTTACTCGGAATATATCCTAATGTCGAAGGGCTGCTCGTTCAGGCCGGCTTGATCATTCTTGCGATAATACTGTGGAATAAAAAATCCACCTCAAGTTGATAAGTTTGACTTAACTGAATTATATTCTACGGATGATTATTTATAATCTAATTAGCCAAAATTGATTCATAGATTATTTTTAAATTAGCGTCATATTTTTTAGCCGTTACCGGAATACATATATCATTACTACACAAATATGCCATATCATAATCTTTTAATGGAAAATTGAGCTGCTTTATTTTTTCCTTGTCTTTAACTGGATCATAAATAGAAACAATATTAAGAGGGCCATAATGACTATAAACCTCGTTCATGAGTTCTTTTTTATGATCTTCTGTTTTACCTTTTACAACTTTTATTTCCAGCGGTGGGTAAAACACCTTTAAAGCTACAGCAGCAAGTTTAGGTACGGCGACATTTGAAATATATTCAACACCCTGCATTTCAGGTATGGAATCAAGGATCTGCTGGTAAATAGTTTTATAAACGGATTTATTTTTCAGATAATAAAGTTTTCTGTAAATCTCTACAGCAAGCGCATTATGTTTTTTAGATTTTATATCTACATTATATTCGCTAAATCGTTGTTCTTGATTTGATGAAAAAAATCCTTTCTTTTCATTATCCCAAAAAAGTTGTTTTGCTCGTTCAAGTATATTTTCAGTTTGAGTGATATATTCTTTTTTCCCGCTTGCTTCATACAAAGCCATGCCCAACATAGCCATAGTTATTTGATCTTCAAATAACAGCCTGTCATCGCCGGAGGAATGTCGGATAAACTGATTATTATCTACATTGTTATTAAGAATGTAATGAAACACTTTATCGGCAGTAACAATATATTCTGAATTGTTTAAAATTTTATACGCTTTAACTAAAGCGCTTGCATATTCAGCATTATTTGAACTAAATATTCTTGCATCCACATGGGGTGCAGCTCTAGCTGACCTGCCCGATTTATCCAGTTTGTAGTAAGCCCCATCTTCAGCATCCTGGCTCGCGTAAAAAACAGCTTTGTCTTTATTTAAAAGTGTTTCATTAACAAAGCCAATTGTTTTTAATGCTATCTCTTTATATAAAGCCTGATGGGTAATGGAATAGACATCTAAATAAATACTAAGCAGTTCGGCATTCGCATTAAGCATTTTTTCATAATGAGGTGAACCCCAGTCTCTTGTGGTTGAATATCGGTAAAACCCGCCTTCAACCTCGTCAAAAAGTCCCGCTTCTATATTTTTGAGCGTTGTTACTACCTTCGTGAGATAACTTTTTTTACCGGTTAAATAATATTGAAGTAACAGGAACTCAAGGTTATAGACTAATGGAAACTTATCTTTCTCACCAAATCCCCCGTATTGAGTATCAAAGTCCTGGGCAAGTAATTTATCAATATCATCAACAAGCTTATAATTCTGCCCGTCCTTCTTAGGACTCATGGCATTAAAACTATCATTAGTCTCTCTTCGTGCTATAGCATCAATAATTTTCTGCCTGTCATTATGATATAGCCTGGACACCAAACGCATATTTTTATCAAACAGTGCTGCCGATATATTATTACCCTTAACAATAACTTTTCCATTTGCCAATAAAAAAGCAAATGTTGGCAAGCCCCTGTCCACATAACGTTCTGCAATATCAGGATGCTCATCAGCATCAACACGAATAGTGATAAAGTTATCTTTAATATATTGAGCTATATGCGTATTTTCGAGAACATTTTTTTCAAATATATGACAGTTCTTACACCAGACGGCATTGAGATAAAGAAGAACAGGCTTGTCGTGTGTTATAGATTGTTGAAATGAACTTTTTTCCCAGGCTAACCACTGCAGAAGTGATTGAGTATTGCTAGCCGATTGTGCAGACTGCTGAGGAAAAAACAATACACAAACAAACAAAACAATAATATGCCGACAGGGCGTTCTCACTTAAGCACCTCGTTCATCCCGAATATGAATGAGTTAGAATTCAATTTAACTCTGAACCATCTAAAATATTTTACACCACATCCACTGCCTACATAATTCTTAGCTGAGACATAAATAATTTTTTATTACTGAAAGATTTCCGCAGATTCTAATTTTTCATTTAATGTTATTAATTAAAGAACACAAAACCAATAAAGCCAGAAAAATCTGACCAAAGGTACATTTTAAAAATTCTGTTATTTTTTGCGATATAGATTAACTGGTGTTAATACCCACTTCATTTATATCGTCATCAAAGCCTGCATAAATTTACTTAACCAACAATTGAAACGTCAAAATATTGTCACACTGGTTAAATCGAATAATCATTTACAAACAGCACATGATTAAAATTATTTATTTTCACATTATTTTTATGGATTTAAAAAATATCTGAAAACATGGTCTATATTATTTGTACTTGTTTTTAATTATCCAATTAATTTTAAAACAGTAATAATTTCAAATACATTAAATTAAGAAGGTATTCACATGAAAAATAAACGTTTCAAATTCCTGCGAGGGTTAACGTTATCATTTTTATGCACATTACTACTGGCCACTGCCAATACGGTAACTGCTGCACCTAAAAAGGTTAAAATGGTAGTCACCGCAGCCTTTGTATCTGACAAGGGTATTACGGTCTATGAATCTCTGGCTAAATACTTTTCAGGTAAACTCGGCTGGGATGTAGAGGTCGTATCGGGACTGTCATACTCTGAAGCAGATAAAATGCTCGACTCAGGTGCTATTCAAGTAGGTTATGTTTGTGGACTACCCTATACCCATAAGAAAGCTGAAGGAAAATATGACCTGTTAGCCATTCCCGTTATGTCATTAAAGAAAGGCACCTATAAAGATGCTAATGGTTATGAAAATGTTCCAGGTAAATATTATTCATATACAATCGTTCGTAAAGACTCCCCCATTAACAGCTGGGCTGATATGAAAGGTAAGAGTTATGCCTTTAATGATATGGGTAGTAACTCAGGTTATAACATGCCACGTTTTAAATTAGTAAACCTGGGTGCAAAGAGCTGGAAAGATTATTTCAGTAAAGTGGTTGTATCAGGTGCCCACGAAGAATCAATTCGAATGGTTTCTAAGGGCCTGGTTGATGCCAGCTCGGTCGACTCTCTGGTATTAGATTATGACCGTTCAATTGGTGATAAAGATGCACTTAATGTTCGAATTATTGAACACCTCCATAAAGGTGGCGCGGGTGCACCACCGGTAGTTATAAGCAAAAAAGCGGACCCAGAAATTAAATCCAAGCTAAAAGATGTATTGCTAGCAATGCACAGTGACCCGGAAGGCAAAAAAATATTATCGAATGCGCTAGTAACTCGTTTTGACCCACCAAACGATAGCAATTACGACGATATACGTAATATGGAAAAAGCAGCTAAAGATGCAGGGTTTAAAGACTTTCAAGAGTAGTACAGCTATTTCGGCCGGGTAATTACTACCCGGTTGAAATACTTTACATATTTAGCACTTGAATTAGTTTACGGTTTAAAACATGAAAATAAAAACAAAACTTATCACTGCATTTGCCCTTTTGGTAACTATCCCCCTCGCCTCTACTCTCACTATAAGTAGTAAAATGATGGAAGATGCGATAGTCGATAGTTTTCAGGATAAAGGCATTGGTGATGCAAATACAACCATAAATATTACACTTTCAAAATTAATTGAATCAGCAGAAAACTATATTGTATTTCTTGCAGGTAATTCAGATGTGGTTCAGGCAAGTTATTATGCAACCAGCCTTGATGCGACCGCGGACATAGATGCACTTTTACCAAAAGTTATTAAAGAGCTTAACTTATCATATTTAGAAGTGATCAATATGAAGGGAGATGTAATCTCCAGCTCCATATCTGACAGAAAAGGTATCAATTTAAAAAGTGACTCACTCGTTTCTAATGCCTTAACGGGCGAAATTAAAGCCGATATTTCCTACAACAAATTACTAGAAAACTATCAGATACACACAGCCGTTCAGGTGATACGAAAAAATAAACCTGTAGCTGTTATTCATGGTGGTTATATTCTTGATAAAAACTTTCTAAAGAAAATTGCGGGCAATGCGACTATTGCACTCTATGATACACAGGGAGTTGTGATTGCTTCATCCAGTACGGTTCCTCAAAAAATAATATTTTCTGATGAAGTTTTTTCCAGGGTTTCTTCAGCCTGTAACCTTAACAGCAAATCAGGTGACTGTAGAAGCCAGCAGTTTAGTGTAGACCGGGACATTATCGAAGAAATTTCATATTTATTTGTTGCTACTCCCATTGTAATGACAGCAACTAAACCGATAGGCATATTCCTCGTCGCACAAGATGCAACTGAGATGAACCTGGCTTTGGATTCCGCACTTAATACATTATTACTAACTGGCTTAATGTTTATAATTATTGCCGTCTCTATTGGCTATTTTAGTGCAAACAGTATCGTCAAACCAATACTTAAAGTAAGTCACATGATACATGATATTGCGTCAGGTGGAGGCGACCTTACCCAACGTGTAGACATTAAATCCAATGATGAAATTGGTGAGTTAGCCAAGTGGTTCAACTTATTTATCAGTAAGTTGCAAGACATGATCACCGAGGTTAGTGCCACAGGTGGCCCTCTGAATGATACAGCAGCTGAGCTTATTAATGTTGCCTCAAACACTGAACAACAGGTAGCTGAGCAACAGGATAGAATTGCTATGGTCGCGACTGCTATAAATGAAATGCTTGCAACGGTCGCCGAATCTGCAAAACATGCGGAACGTGGAGCTAATGCAACTGCTGAGGCTGAAGAAAACACCGCAAATGGCAAACTCGTTCTTTCTTCATCAATTGATCGAATAAACAAACTTGCTGATGAAGTGAGTAAAATTGGTGACATGATACATAAGTTACATGAAGACAGTACCAGTGTGGGAACGGTACTTGATGTAATAAAAAATATTGCCGAACAAACAAATTTACTCGCACTTAATGCCGCAATTGAAGCCGCACGCGCAGGTGAACAAGGAAGAGGTTTTGCCGTAGTTGCTGATGAAGTACGCATGCTAGCCCAACGTACAGCAGTATCAACACAGGAAATCCAGGAAATTATTGAACGCTTACAAAGCAGGGCTACCGATGCGGTTGAAGTTATGTCGAGCAGTAAAGATATGGCTAATGACAGTGTTGAGCAGGCCAATGCTGCAGATGATGCATTCTCCAAGATAGCCTCTGCGGTGACCCTTGTAAATGATATGGCGACACATACCGCAAGTGCGGCGGAAGAACAAAATGCAGTTGTCGAATCGATTAACGAAGACATTTCGAACATTAGTTTGATAACTGAGAAAACCTCAGAAGCGGCGTCATTCACAAAACAACAGAGTGAGCAAATTACTCATCTGTCATCTAAACTCTCAAGCATTCTTCAAGGCTTTAAGGTTTGATTTAAATTTTAACAACAACTTAAAAAATTCAGGAAAAATTATGAAAAAAACTGCAATTCTTCACACTACAGCTGGTTTAGCATTAATATCATTCAATGCAGGCGCATTAGATATGAACGTATATGGGGTAGCACACGGCTCCTTTGATAGTAATGACGATGGCACGAACTCTTATACCACTTTTGCCAGCAACTCATCACGACTTGGTTTTTCCGGTAGCCATGATACAGGCGATGGACTAAGCGCAATTTTCCAGCTTGAAACAGGTGCGGATATTTCAGGCCGAGGGGACGGTAATGACGGTAATGGCGGCACTTCGACAGCTTCTGGTCAGGTATTTACCCGCTCTCGTGATTCCTGGGTGGGTTTAAAAGGCAACTTTGGTAAAGTTGTAATGGGTCGTGTTGGTGGACTTAATCAATGGTTATACGACTATAACCTGTTTGGAGATCAGGTTGGTGACCTCGGTAATATCTGGGGTGGCTCTGGTCTGGCTGGACGCATTGACGCCGCACTCATGTACACATCACCTGATATATCAGGTTTCGATATTGGCGTCACCTACTCTCCAGTACATAATTCGACCCAGGACGAAACCGCTGCCTTTACCGTTGTTAAAGCCAATTATGCAACGGGCAGCCTAAAACTCCACCTGGGCATTATGTCGCAACCCGTTTTTAATGGAACTGATTATGATGACCATGGGGTTACTGCCTTCATAGCCAGCTATGAAATGGGAAATTTATCATTCGGCGCAGGTTTACAAACTGAAACAGATGTTGGCGGTATCGATGGAGCCGACCGGGATAGCCAGATGGTGGGTGTTAGCTTCAAAACAGCTTCAGGTGCTATCAAGGCCCAGTATTCATTAACTGAATTTGATGGTGTTGATGATACTTCAAGCAATCAAATTGCCCTGGGTTATGATCACAACATGGGCAAAAGCACAACCGTTTATATAGCTTACGGCGGTGTTTCAAACGACGATAACGCCTCTTACACGGCAAATAATTATGGTCATGGACAGGCATCTGGTGTTGCTAGCGGCGATGACCCATCTAGCATTTCAGTTGGCCTAGTCTATAAATTTGATGCAAGTATTAGTAAATAATTTTAATTACTAAAAATAGTTAAGATTCAATCGGACATCTATACTGATAATGTTAAGTGTTACCTTATTAATGTAGATGTCCGAGCTAGCTTCTAAAGTAACTTCTCATAAACTAAAAAATTACAACCATTTCTATTAATATTTTTTATGTGAACAAAGTCTTTTGATTCATATAGTTTTTGCGCAGCGTTCATCGATACTTGTGTCCACAGGATAATTTTAGAATAACCACTTTTTTTTGCTTTCTTAAGCACTTCATCAACAAGCATTTTCCCCAGGCCACAACGTCTATAATCCTGCTTCACAGCCAGTAAATGCATTTCAACCTCATTACCCTGTGCTATACGACTTGCAGGTGATTCTGCCGGTACCATGATCACCATACCCGCCAATAGTAACTTTTGTTTTTCTCTAGCCGTAATTAAAATACCACGCTCTCTAACAGCTGACGGTTCAAACAGTTTATCGGCCATTTCAACCTCTGCGTAGCCACCGCCTACATATACTTGAGATAAAATATCTGATAATTCCATGTCAGTTAGTTGTTGCGCCCCTTCCGTATCTATATTGAATTCCATAATCCGTACTCGCCAATTTACTACTGTGAATTAATTATTATACTCTCGCAAAATCTCAACTATTTGCACTTTATAATTTTTATACCATTTCTTTTTACCTAGTTCCTGGGTTTCCAGGTGTTCTTCATTCTGTTTCCAGTCTATTATTTGTTGCTGGTTTTTCCAGTATGAAATGGCGACTTCTTTATTGCCCTCAGTCACCGAAGTAAATTCAGTACAGCCATATTTATTTATGGCTAATTCTCTCATTCTTTCAGCTGCTTTATAATATGCATTATCAAGCTCATTTATCTCTGCTGTAAATATTACTGCGTACATTATTTTAATTCTCCATATTAAATTTCAATTTCACCTTCCAGGTATTTAATTGCCCTTCCAGAAATTAACACCCTTTCCCCCACTAACTCACACACTAACTCTCCGCCTCGGGGGGAAACCTGCTTTGCATTTAAGCGTAATTTACCCAGTTTTTCTGACCAGTAAGGTGTAAGTTGGGTATATGCTGACCCGGTAACAGGGTCTTCAGGAATGCCGTACTTTGGTGCAAAAAACCGTGTTACAAAATCATAATTATTTGATACCGAAGTCACCATAATTCCCCTCAAGTCTAGTTGTTGTAAAAAATTATAATCAGGAACAATATCCATAACGGCTGCTTCACTGTCGAGCACTACGATATAGTCTATATTCTTAAGACATTCTATTGGCTGATTTTTTTGATTTGATAATCCCAGGCCTTTAAGTATATTTTCTGTAATTTCACATGCCTCGGGTGCCTGTGATGGAAAATTTAGTGTCAGTAATTCATTACTTTTTGAAACAGTCAACATACCAGAAAGTGATTCGAATTCAATAACATCACCTTCGAAACCAATAATATTGAAGATTACAAACGCAGCAGCCAGCGTTGCATGCCCACAGAGCTCTACTTCTTTTTTTGGGGTAAACCACCGTATATTAAAACCATTATTCTCTGCTACAAAAAATGCAGTTTCCGCAAGGTTATTTTCTTCCGCAATATGCTGCATTACCTCATCACTTAACCATGCCTGTAGAGGAACAACTGCTGCCGGGTTTCCCTCGAATGCCTGATTCGCAAATGCATCTATTTGATATATAGGTAATTTCATACTTAATTCCTGGGAGCTCAAAGATTTATTATTTTTATAATGCGCAATGCACATGATTCGTATTTATATCATAATTCCATGAAATATTAACATGCTTATCATTTTTTATATTTACCCAACAAATATATTACCCATTTGCCAACGAGCTACATGTGTTATTTCATATGGGCCTGACCGTGAGCTATCCCCACGAAATATATTTTAAATTCAAAAAGATAAGAGAAAAAGAAAACGCAAATATTTGGTTTGTACGCCTACGGCGCACAGCACCTTAATAAGGTTTTTGCTTTTATTTGCGTTTTCTTTTTCTTTTGACTTTAAATCATTTCGTGGGGATAGCTCATGGCCTTACCAGGTTTTTAATTTTGTATTCTCATACCCAATATGAAAATATGCTATACATGACTACAATCAAGTATCACTAACACCCGGAATGCTATAATTTACTGGGTTTTGCGGTATCAAGCTCGTTAGTATCTGACTTGTTATTGCTCTAATTTATTATGAGACGGTTATGAAATGGAAGCTTTATAATTGTGTATTATGTGTGTTATTGATTTTACAGTTATCAGGCTGTGCAGTTATCAGTGCAGCCAAGACTTCACGTTATGCGTTTTACCCACCTATAACTCCCCTTTTAAAATCAGAATATCTTAAACAAAAACCCATCGCACAACATGCCTCTTTCACCTGGCAAACTGTTCAGCAGGAATTAACACCGGGTATGAAAATAAAGGAACAGGCCAGTATTACATCTGTAAACCCGGCACCCAGTATTAAGAGTATGGTCAATCAATCGCAAAAACTTGCGAATGACACTAGCGAACGACGACGTATCCATGCCAGACTTGCGAGTGAAGCAAAAAACCTGGGAGATGCTCAATACCATCATTCCATGGCACGGTTTCATGCGGAAGATGCATATGTCAAACAACAAATGGTCTCTTTTACAAAACAAATTGACACCTCGATAAGTATCATCAATAACACCGCAGGCATTTACAGTTCTCTTGCCTCGGCGGGAAAACAAATGGGCGACTTAAATTATGCTCAAATAACCAAAAACATAACATCAGACCTTAACCTGTTAGGCAAGGATGCACCTGAAGACTCTTCTCTACATTTTGAATACCATTATGGCCTGGAGCCATCTGCCGGGAAAAAATTCAATGCCGCAATGAGCGTTATGTTTGGTAGCAATGCTGAGTCTAACAATGAATTTATGGTTACCGCTGTATTAACGCAAGCCAATGGTAAACAAATAACGGCAACGCGCCTGGTTAAAATGATCTGGTATACGGGTGAAGAAAATTTCAATCGGCCTTTTCCTGAAGGCTATGAAGAATACAAACCCTTTAAACTTCCCAACCCTAAAGCTGTGACTGCGAATATGTTGAACTACCAGCTATTAAACCAGCTGGCCTTAGCTGTGGTGGATGATATTCGGTTAAAACTCAGAAAGAGCAAGTAATAATATAATAATTAGTAATGTCATTAACTAACAGTAGAGTAAAAACTCACCCATTGTGTAGCCCGTAGGAAGCGAAGCGGAGTACGGGAATGCATGTTTTTTATGCATTCTAAAACTATCAAAACCTCAAACAATTAATTATTGTCGGCATTCTCAGTTTAAACCTGGAAAAATCAGTTGAAAGTGCATTTAGAGTGTAAACTCTTGACGCACCTAGCAAATTCAAAAAATGCACGTTCAACTGATTTTTCTAACTTAAAGAAACAAGCATAAAAAAAGGCGCAACAAATGTTGCACCCTTTTTTAACACTGTTTAATTTATCTTACTTAGCCGCTATATCACTCAACTGTTTAGATTGAATCATCAATCCATCCAGACCCGCTTCTTTAGCAGATTTGCCATAAGCGACCGCCATCAGTGTGCTGTAGTAAGTAACAGGGATATTAAACTTGGTACCAAAAGTGGCATTAATATCATTCTGATAGGCTTCTACATTTAACTGACAAACCGGGCAAGGTGTAACAATCATGTCTGCACCATTATCATATGCGGATTCGATAATGCCTTTAACCAGTGCCTGTGACTTCGCAGGCTCTGAGAATGCCAGTGCACCACCACAACAGGACACTTTCTTTTCATAAGTTGTACAAGCTTCAGCACCCATAGCCTCAACCATGTTGTCCAGATATTTAGGATTCTCGAAAGATTCACCCTGAATACCAAAAGGACGATTAGTTTGACAGCCAACGTAACCTGCGATTTTGATACCTTCAAGTGGCTTAACCACTTTTTCTTTCATTGCATCAAAGCCGATATCTTCTATTAACACTTCGGTCATGTGACGCACTTTAGGCATTTCATTGGAAATTTCTAAATGTGCTTCTTTCAATGCAGTTTCAGTGCCTTCACGAACTTCTTCGCTACCTTCAATACGCTCTTTGGTTTCACGTGTTGCTAACCAGCAGGCTGCACAGGTCGCGACAATTTCCTGACCCGGATTGTTCTTTTCAGATAGGGCAATATTACGTGCAGACAAAGCTAGTCGAGGTAGTTCACCACCACCTGAATAACCAATCGATGCTGAACAGCAATTCCAGTCTGGAATGGTATTCAGCTTAATATCTAAGGTATCGCAAATTGCATCTACCGAAGTTTGCAGGTTTGAACCTGACGTGCCTTTCTGTGAAGAGCAGCCCGGATAAAATGAATATTCTTTGGACATTATTCTTAGCTCCTATTTATTGCCAGAAATGCGCGCTTCTTCAATTTCCTGCGCTTTCTTAATCATGGCTTTCAGGCCAGATTTATCTTTAATACTGTGACCACCCAATATTTCCATTGGATTTAAACGTTTAGCTTTATACATACCTAAACCTAAACCCGTTGCAGCCAGTGCGTTTTTAATACCCTGCACAAAACCATCAAGAAAATATAATGTGATGCCTAGTTTCAATTCATTAACACGACCATTAACCATCAGGTTGTCCCAGAATTTCTGTGAGAACCTTAAGGTAGGCTGGTTTTTAGGTGCAATACCTAAACGTTTAGCGTAATGCGCTAAACCATGCATAATGTGGGTAATCGGTAATTCACGTGGGCAACGTGCTATACAGTTATAGCAAGAAGTACACATCCACATTGAAGTTGATGATAAAACTTCTTCACGCTTGCCTGCGCGAATCATCATGAAGATTTCCTGTGGTGGGTGATCCCAGTAAGGACCCATTGGGCATGAGCCAGCGCAAACGCCGCACTGCATACACATTTTAACCCAGTCACCTTCTTCTACATTCGCTTCAACTTCTTTAAGGAAGTTATTGCGATATTTTTCAACCATCTGGTTATTATCACTCATAATTATTTCCCCTTAGAACTTGAATGGGCTCATGCCGACTTCTTCAATGGTTTTCGCCATGTCGTTAATCAGCTCAGCGGTGCGTGCAACATCAGTTATTGCCACTTCATAAGTTGCAACCCGTTCTTTTTCAAGGTTCAGCGTTTCCAGTGTATCGGCAATCTTACTCATACGAATATGCGCAATTTCAGAGCCCTTCACAAAGTGACACTGGTAATCATCGCCCTTCTGACAACCCATTAAGACGATGCCGTCATAACCCGAGTTCAGTGCATCGGTTAACCAGATCGTGTTAACTGAACCTAAACAACGAACCGGTACTATACGAGTAAATGCACTGTATTCCAGTCTGTTTTGTGCGGCCATATCCAGTGCTGGATAGGCATCGTTTTCACAGGCCAGAACCAGGATACGTGGTTTTTCATCAAACTCGTCTGGCATATCAACATTCTTGATTTGCTGACCCACCGTATCAACCGAGTAGTTTTCAAAGGAGATAACACGTACCGGACAGGCACCCATGCAGGTACCACAACGACGGCAACGAGATTCGTTATACGTTGGGAAACCTTTTTCATCTTCGTTGATTGCACCAAATGGGCACTCAACCGTACAACGCTTACATTGTGTACAACCTTCAATTCGGAAACTTGGGAAGCTTAAGTCACCCGAACGTGGATGCGCCGCAGCACCTTTAGCCGCATTTTCCACTTCCTGGATTGCCTTCATTGCCGCGCCGGTTGCATCTACGGTTGACTGTACACTGTCCATGGGACGGCGAACCGGGCCAGCAGAGTAGATACCCGTACGACGTGTTTCATATGGGAAGCAGATAAAGTGTGAATCCGTAAAGCCGTGCTTCAGGTGTGGTAAATCTGTACCCTGACGATAATCAAGATTAAGTATTGAATCTACCGTAACCTCAACTTCAGTTGGTGGCTCTTCACCCGCCGCTTCAGCCGCTGCCTTCGCCTCATCCAAGGCATAGGGATTAGGACCTGAATTTGGTTCCTGCCCCGTAGCCAGCACAACCAGATCAGCAGGCATCGAAGTTTCTTCATTAAGAATTTCATCTTTGAAGTTAATGGTTAAATCACTACCACTTGCATCGATTGTGCTGACTGTAGATTTAGTAAAGATAACGCCTTTCTTCTGGCCTGAACGATAAAAATCTTCACCGCCAGCACCTGGAGTACGTAGATCGTCATACATAATAACGGTGTCTACTTCAGGGTTTGCATCTTTAAAGTACATCGCCTGTTTAATACTGGCTGTACAACAGAAACCAGAACAGTAAGGCAGATAACCTTCTTTATCACTACGCTGACCAGCACACTGTACAAAGACAACACTTTGCACTTCTTTACCGTCTTTACGCTTGATCGGACCACCATTAGCTTCTTTAGCCAGGGCTTCTAATTCAAGCTGCGTAATCACATTTTCAGATTTGTCATAAGCAAATTCAGTCAGTTTATTAGCATCAAACTGTTTCATACCTGAAGCCTGAACAATTGCACCAATACTTACATTTGACGTTGCACCGCTTTCAGTTGAAATATCAACATCAAAACGACCCGGCGCACCCGCCGTTTTAGTCACTGTAGAATTCAGGTGAACCGTAATGTTTGAAGCTGCTTCTACTTTTGCAATTAAATCTGCAACGGTAGTGTCTTCAGGATCAGCATAAGGCGTGGTACTTGCAACACGCTTGTGCAGCTGCCCCATCACGCCACCCAGCTCGCCTGCTTTTTCAACGATAACCGCAGGGTAGCCCGCAGCTGCTGCTTCAATAGCCGCCGTCATGCCAGAAATACCGCCACCCACAACGAGGATATTTTTATTCAGTTCCTGCTCACCACTGCCTGTAGGTAATTTCTGGAACTTGGATTCAGCACAGGCCATACGCATGTAATCGTCTGCCATTTCCTGTGTGGTTTCATTCGCTTCATCATTGTCAGGACGAACCCAGATAACACCTTCACGCAAGTTAGCGCGAGAAACCGTTACATTCTGGAAGTTGAACGCTTCAACTTTTGCACGACGTGAACATGCACCGATGATCACGTGGTTCGTTTCGCCTGAATCAATATCAGCCTGAATCATGGCAACGCCTTCGGCGCTACATAAGAAGTCATGTGATTTAGCAAATTTAGCTTTGCCATCACGGGTTGCGGTTTGCTCAAGCTGGCCACAATCTAAGCGATCGCCAATGCCGCAGCCTTTACAAACATATGCACCCATTAATAATTCGTCTGCCACTGTTTAGCCCTCCGATCCTGCAACGCGGTTAACAACCTGAATAGCTTTTAAAGCACATGCTGTTGCACTTTGAACCGCACGGTTCACATCAAGCGCATCAGATGCACAACCCGCAGCGAATATACCGCCATTGGTGCCATCGTTTTCTATATAGCCATGCTCATTAACACTCACATCACCGGGTAATGTTGACGTATCAATGCTTGGCTCCATACCTACAGCTAGCACAACCAGCTCATGGGGTGTTGCATAACGGTTATAACCTTCTGTATCTACACCTTGTAGTACAGGGTTATCATCTTCACCCAGGGTAATGTTTGCCACCTTAGATTTAATGAAGCTTACATTTTCATCCGCCTGAACGTTTTTGTAGAAATCCTCAAAACGGTCAATCGCACGAATATCAATGTAATAGATAGTTGATTTAGCACCCGCAGCTGAAGCATAGGTCGTTTGTTTCAGACTTGCCATGCAGCAAATACGTGAGCAATGCTTCAGGTAGTTACGGTCACGTGAACCGGCACATTGAATGAATGCAATATCTTTTGCTTCTTTACCATCAGATGGACGCAGGATCTTGCCGCCTGTAGGACCCATCGGGTCATTCATGCGTTCAAATTCAACTGAAGTAATCACATTTGGGTAACGATCATAACCATAAGGCTGAATCTTGTTCGCATCAAATGGACGCCAGCCAGTAGCATAAACAACTGCACCCACTTTTAGCTCTACCGTTTCTTCCGCCATATCTAAATCGATAGCGCCAACCGGGCAGGCATCTTTTGCTTTAGTCGCATCGTCAGTGCCGATCATTGCGGGATCAATTACATAACGCTCTGGCAATGCCATGCGATGTGGCAGGTAAGCACCTTTGTGCTTGCTTAAACCGTAATTGTAATCATCATCAAATTCAGCTTCAACAGCTTCACCACAGGCACCACATGCGGTGCACTTGTCGTTAACATAGCGAGGACTGATTTTCACAGTCGCCGTGTAATTACCTTCTTCACCCGTCAGTGTTTCTACTTCTGACAGGGTAAGGATGGTGATGTTAGGGTTCATCTTGGTGCGACGCTGGTTAATTTCCAGGCCACAGGTAGGGAAGCAAAGTTTTGGAAAGTATTTATATAACTGGGTAATACGACCACCTACATAGGCGCGTTTTTCCACCAGTATGACCTGCTTTCCAGCTTCAGCAGCTTCTAGTGCCGTGGTCATACCACTTACACCACCACCTACTACCAGGATAGTCTCATTAGTTGCGACTACATCCGTCATTGATATTCCTCCGAAGCGGATAAGATTGTTTTTTAAATCAGTTAACACAATGATTTAATTGTGTTTAAAAATTCTTTTTATTTTACGACCACGCTTTACGCAGCCATAGACTATTTTCAGGCTTGTAAGATACTCCTTTATAGGGAATTTCTCTAGGAAAATCAGATGGTTTTAAATTGAAGTTTCCGATGTGCAAATAGAAAAGATTTATACGGATAAGTTTTTTTGATATTAATCAAACAATATTAGATTTGACTAATGAAATATTCTTCACTAATGAGAATTGTTTTCATTTGAACCTTTTTTTTAAACACGCCAACAAAGAAAAAGACAAAACCACCATCCGTTCACTAGAAACCATATTAGTGCGTATCTAAAACTATCAAATTCCCAAACTATTAATTATTGCCGGTTTGCTCTGTTTAAAGATTATGAAGATGCAGAGTTTAAGAATTCCGCTTCGCTCCATTCCCGTACTTCGCTTCGCTGCCTACGGGCTACGCAGTTGGTAACACTCTTTATGTACCGGTGTGGTGTTAACATTACAGTTTGTATCACTATTTTTTTGATGCATACGTTTACAATTGCACTCCTTACTTATCATCTCAACCAAGGGAGATGCACATGTTACAAGCCAATACTCTGGCCCCTGATTTCACTACAGTTAATCAAAACAACGAAGAAATAAAGCTCTCTGATTACAATAATCAAAAAAATATCGTACTTTATTTTTATCCAAAAGATGACACACCGGGTTGTACCATTGAAGCAAACCAGTTTACCGATTTAGTGGATGAATTTACAAAGTTAGACACAATCATTTTGGGTGTCAGTAAAGATACCTGCAATAGCCACCAGGATTTTATTAATAAATTTAATTTAAAAATTGATTTACTGGCGGATACCAATGGCAGCCTGTGTGAGGCTTATGGCGTATGGCAGGAGAAAGAAAAAAATGGGATTAAAAAAATGGGGATAGTTCGCTCGACTTTTATTATTGATAAATCCGGAAATTTAGTGGATATGGAGTATGGTGTAACTGCAGAGGGACATGCACAGGCGGTGCTGGAAAAGATAAAAACAATGTAATGTGTAGCCCGGAGGCAGCGAAGCGGAGTCCGGGAATGCATGCTTTTTATGCATTCTTAAACCCTCCAATTCCCATAACCAATTAAACCGGCACAATAGACGATGGAAAGTTTATTGTGAATGGTGTTTATGGGAATGAGTTAGTTTAAGAATTCCGCTTCGCTCCATTCCCGGACTCCGCTTCGCTGCCTCCGGGCTACGTACCAAATAAGATTGTTGTAACCTGTACGCTCAAACTACCAGATACTTGCTTTTACCGCCTGGCCTTGCGGACCTTCCGGGTTAAACCAGTCAAGCTTCTCTTTTAATGACACGACTTCACCTACAATAATCAATGTCGGTGGCTCAAACTTGTGGTTCTTAACCGTTTCTTCCAATGTATCCAGCGTAGCAATTATGGTTTTTTGCTCAGGGGTTGTGCCCTTTTGAACCAGTGCTACCGGGGTTGATGGTGGCATACCATGGCCAATCATTTCTTTACATAATGTTGGCGCACCGTGTAACCCCATATAGAAAACAACCGTCTGATTAGGTTGTGCTAATGCGGGCCAGTTTAAGTCTACCGTGCCGTCTTTTAAATGCCCGGTCACAAACACACAGGCCTGGGAATAATCGCGGTGTGTCAGGGGAATACCCGAATAAGAGGCACAACCCGCAGCTGCGGTAATACCGGGCACCACCTGAAATGGAACACCTTCCTGAGCCAGTAATTCAATTTCTTCACCACCACGACCAAAGATAAAGGGGTCACCGCCTTTAAGACGTAACACCCGTTTGCCTTCTTTGGCTAAACGCACCAGTAATTCATTGATATTTTCCTGCTGCATGGTGTGTTGATCGCGGGCCTTGCCCACATAAATTAATTCCGCATCACGGCGCACCAGTTCACGAATAGCCGGTGAAACTAAGCGGTCATAAACCATTACATCGCAGGATTGCATTAAGCGTAGCGCGCGGAAAGTTAACAGATCAGGGTCACCGGGCCCAGCTCCCACCAGATAAACTTCGCCCTGAAATTCTGGGTTAGCATCTGCTGCATCAATGGCTTTTTGCAATGCCTCTGCGGCTTCATCTTCATGACCACTGTAAATCCGATCGGCCACGGTGCTTTCCAGTATTGATTCCCAAAAAGCCCGACGTTGATCAACATTGGTAAATTTTGCCTTCACTTTTTCTCTAAAGTCAGAAACCAGCGCACCCAGGCGGCCGTAAGCAGCTGGGATGCAACCCTCAAGTTTGGTACGAATCATGCGCGCCAAAACCGGTGAAGCCCCACCGGTGGAAATAGCAATTTGTACCGGTGAGCGATCAACAATAGATGGGGTTATAAATGAACACAACGCAGGATCATCCACCACATTAACCGGAATACCACGGGCCTGTGCCAGCTCAGACACGCGTTTATTCACATCACGGTTGTCGGTTGCCGCAATCACCAGCACCGGTTGTTCGATATCAGCATCTTCAAAATCACGGGCAATATGGTTAAATTTACCCTCTTCATGCCACTCGACCAGCTCTCGAGATAACTCGGGTGAGACCACCGTTACGCTAGACTGGGCTTTTAACAGCAGAGACACTTTACGTGCGGCAACTTCGCCACCGCCAATAACAAGACAGGGTTTTTGCTTAATATCAAAAAATATGGGTAGAAAATCCACGTGGATTCCTCAGGATGATGAATTAACAGTATATTAGCGGAGTATAGTAGTGTTTAGACAGGGCTGGGTCTATATCCCTAAAGCGATGGCTCTCAGGACTCCATGCACCAGGGATCTGTGCTCGGATGACTAATCATGCCTTCCAAGTAAAGTCTTAAGTTTACCTTTTTTGTCCAGGGCAGCCAGCTCATCAAAACCACCCACGTGGTAATCACCTATGAAGATTTGCGGCACCGTATTTCGGCGGGTTTCTTTTTCCATTGCAGACCAGAGTTTTCTATTTCTACCCACATCAATCACCTGCATCTTATTAACGCCACGTTTTTTTAATAAAATCTCGGCACGGCGACAATAGGGGCAGGAATGGGTTCTATATATTCGGACCTTATTCATGGTCGAAGTTTATCAGGTAACGATAAAACTTGCAGCCAGGGTACCCACTACCAGTGACCAGCCATCAACCAGCACAAACAACATCAACTTGAATGGCAAAGAAATAATTAAGGGCGACAACATCATCATACCCATGGCCATTAAAACGCTGGCAACAACCAGGTCGATAATAAGAAAAGGAATGAACAACATAAAACCAATTTGAAATGCCGTTTTTAATTCAGAGGTTAGAAAAGCGGGCATGAGCACTGAAAAAGGCACCGACTCGGGGCCGTCATATGCCTCATCACCCGCCAGGTTTGCAAACAGCTCTATATCTGTTTCACGGGTTTGCTCAAGCATAAATTTTTGAAATGGTTTTGCTAAACGCTCAATGGCCTGGTCCGCTCCAATCTGCTCCGCGATATAAGGCTGGTACGCATTTTTGTAAGCCTGGGTAAAAACCGGTGACATAATAAAAAAACTTAAAAACAGGGATAGACCAATTAAAATCTGATTAGAGGGGGTTTGTGCGGTGCCTAATGCCTGACGTAATATTGATAGCACAATAATGATTCGAGTAAAGGAGGTCATGGTTAATAACAGTGCCGGCAATACCGACAGCACTGTCATAAACATTAACACCTGTAAAGAAATTGAATATTCTTTACCGCCTGACGTGGTGTCTTCAATAATGAGTGCGGGTAATGTGGGTTCAGCCATGACACCCGTTGAAATAAAAAACAGAAACCCAGGCAGCAACACGCTGTTAATATTTATTCTTGAGGAGAGCTTAAAAGCGGAAATCATTTTTGCTCTTCCATTACTTCTTCAAGCTTAGATTCAAATGAATTTTCATCAATGGAATCTACAGGTAAATCATCTAACACATGTAATGTTTGAATATGCCCCGGGGTAACACCAACTAATAAGCGTTTATTATCTACCTCAATTAAAATCGCCTTTTCTCGGGTACCTAAAGAAAGTCCACCTAACACTTTCATATCTACCTGGTTCTTATTAGGTAACCGGGCATATTTTTTTAACACCCAGGCCAGACCTAATATCAGCGCAATAACCACCACCAAACCCATCACCATATTCAGCGCCCCCATCATTGAGAAGGCTTCGGCTGAAGTGGGTTTAATAATTTCTTTTTCTGCCTGAACAGACAGTGGAAAAAGCATGATAAAAATAACGAAGCTGATTAATAATTTACACATAATATATTGCAATGTTAAATGTAGGGTGGATCAAGCGAAGCGGATCCGCTTCGCTTGATCCACCCTACAAATTATTTGAGCTTTTTCACACGCTCCGCCGGGCTAATAATATCGGTTAAACGAATGCCAAATTTTTCATTTACCACAACAACCTCGCCCCGGGCGATTAATGTGCCATTCACCAGCACATCCATAGGTTCCCCCGCCAGGCGCTCAAGCTCAACAACCGAACCCTGATTTAATTGCAGCAAATTACGAATACTGATTTTAGTGCGGCCAATTTCCATTGATAAATTAACCGGTATATCCAGCACAACGTCCAGGTTAACATCAGAACTGGGCATGCTTTCATCGGTCAGCTCATCAAATGAAGCACTGGAATCCGCAGCTTCAGATTCTGCCTGTTCATTCAGGGCCTCTGCCCATGGATCGTCTTCTGTGTTTTCATCACTCATAGTTTCATTCTCAATTAAACATCTATCTCAGTAATAAAATGTAAATCTGGGCGAGTTACACGTTCATTAACTTTTACCGCAGCATTCCCCCTCGACACTCCTAATGAGCAACGAAAAAGCGGTATTTCCTCAGCTTCTAAAACCACCTGATCTGGCATATCAAATGGTATGACATCACCTACTTTTAACTCATTTAGATCAGATAAATTAATTTCAACTTCTGCCATCTTGCTACTCACTTCAACCTTAGATTCAAAAATCTCATCCCTTAAAGACAATCGCCATCTCTCATCAACTTCAGACACATCGGATTGCACACCCGCATCCAGTAAGTCTCGTATAGGCTCAACCATTGAATAAGGAAAAGTTACATGTAAATCGCCACCGCCACCTTCAAGGTCTACTCGAAATGTACTCACCACTACCACTTCAGTTGGGCTGACAATGTTTGCCAGATGAGGGTTCACCTCTGAGGACTGGTATTCAAATTTTAAAGGCTTAATTGGCTTCCAGGCCTGTTCCAGATCTTTAAAAATCTGCTCCAGTAACATACTGATAACACGCTGCTCAGTAGGGGTAAATTCTCGACCTTCAATTTTGTTATAGAAGCGACCTTCACCTCCAAAAAAGTTATCAACAACAATAAAAACCAGCTTAGGGTCAATAACAAAAAGCCCAATACCTTTAAGCGGCTCAATCTTGATCATGTTTAAACTGGTGGGGACATATAAACTATGCACATACTCAGCAAATTTCATCATCTGCACACCACCCACAGCAATTTCTGCCTGACGACGTAGCAAATTAAACATGCTCACACGAAAGTTTCGAGCGAAACGCTCATTAATCATTTCCAGCGTGGGTAAACGACCACGTACAATACGTTCCTGGGAATTAAAATCAAATGACCTGGCAGAGCCATCATGCAGGTCCTCACTCTCTGTTTCGACATCACCATCATCAACCCCGTGTAAAAGGGCATCGATTTCGTCCTGACTTAAAACATCTGCTGTTGCCATAATTTTTCTTCAATTAGTAATTGATTAATAACTATTTTTAAAACTTATTACTGCTCTACTTATAACTGCTCAGGCAGTGCTACAACAATTCAGTTTGGTAACGACTCAGCTCACCCCTGTGCGGCGTCAGGACAAGGCGGAAAATGTGAGCTTACATATGTAAGTGTCCATTTTCCAACGAAGGCATGGCGCCGCACAGGGGTGAGCTGAGTTGTTACCACTATTGCATTACAAAACTGGTGAAATACAGGGCCTCTATTGAATGCGCCTCACCCGCATTTTTAAGCACATCCTGCATCACCTGAATCGCTTCCTGACTTAAAGCACGCTTACCTTCACGGGTATTAATTTCATGATACTGTTTGCCACCCAGTAGTAGTAATAATTCATTTCTTACCGCTGGCATATGTGCTTTTAATGCAAATTCTACTGAAGAGTCATATGTCATAATTTGAATATCAACCTGTAAGAAAGCCACTTGTTCCTGATTTTCAAAATTAACCACAAATGCGGGATGTAATGGTACATAAATTGGGGTGCCTTTTGATTTCTTTGCTTTTCCACCCTCTACATTCTCCGCATCTTCCAGCACTTCCGTATCAACTGACTCGGCAGCTTTATCTTCTCCACCCAAAAACAGGAATACGCCGACACCTATACCTATCAGTAGCAGCAAACCATTTACTATTAAAATGATTTTCATCATGCCACCACCCTTAGCGTCTCCTGCCCCCGTGTTTTCTTCTTCGTCAGCCATGAATCTTCCCCTTTAGTTATTTTTAAGAAATGCAAAGACCGTGCCGCTATTTTTGAAAAGTGACCCAATCAAGCTGAAAGTACAATCTTTAGCATGTTTAGTGCTATTCGCCTGTCATTAAGCATAGTATTAATTCATTCAATTTCAATAAGATAGGCAAATTGCATGGCAGAAAGCTGATTTTTGTAATTAGATGGAAAATGCATTTTTCATGCTAAGGCGCTAAACTAATAATGAATAAAAATAGAATGAGTATGTTCAGTTAGTCATACAATTGGCCGATAACCTGAAAATAAACTGGCACTTGCCAAAAAATTGTCATTGAACAAATATTGGGCTATCGATTCAAAATAACTATTTCATAATCACAGGTAGTCGGGCTAGAGACTTATGATCAACATCCCACCCATTAAGCAAAGCTCACCGGTTAAAGCTGAGGTCATTGCAGATGTCACCAGGGCATGGAAAGTGGGTCAGGTATTAAACGCGACAACGCAACGTGGCGGAGAGGCATTATCCAATGTTTTAATTCGAGTGGGCCAGCATACAATTGAAGCGAAAACGCCTGTCCCGCTACAGGATGGGCAGGATATTAAATTACTGGTAAAGTCCCTGGCTGAAAACCAGGCGAATAATCAAATATCTAGACTGCCATTGCTCAGCATAATAGAAACGCCAGCCGAAACACCCCAAACCAGTCAACTGGCCGCCATTAAACTACGCCAATTTATTGCCATACAGCAATCTTTTAGTCAGGTTCAGCATCTTGCAAATGAATTATTAAGCCATAAAAATGCTTCTGAAAAACTATCTGCACCATTAAAAAACCTGTTAAATACCTTGCAACATGCATTGCAACTTAATATAAGAGGCATCAGCCCTGCACAGTTAAAGCAGCAAATTTTAAATAGTGGTATTTTTTATGAATCAAAATTACTAACGTCAAATTTACTGCAGCAAACAGCCCAACAAAAAACTGAGAGCCGGTTTGAAGACCGGTTAATCAACGATTTTAAATTTCAACTTCTTTCAATCAAGTCTGAACTGGCCCAGTTTTTTCAAGTCAAACCACAATCTGTTGTGCAAATACCCGCCGCACAACAAATGGAACAACTGCAAATTTTTATCAAACAGTCAGGCAGCAATTTAACGGCTACACATATCAATCAGTTGACAGATAAATTAGTTGAGTTACTGCCTAAAACCACGCTGATACAACTTGGTAATCTACTTAATGGACAAAAAGCAGATGCTTCTATTTCAAATGAAATTCAGTCATTAGCCAAGTTAATAACTTTCACATTACAACAACATGGAAGTCAAAAAAGCCAGCAGCAACTTCAGGAACAGCTACATTTTCGTTTGATGTTACTGGATTTAAATCAACAGATTGATCAGTCCATTAGCAAAGTAACCAGCCTGCAATTACAGCCGATGAGTCGTGAAGGTGACAACCTTGTTTTACTGTTGTTTAACCTGGTTTTTAAAGATAGCCATGAACGTTTTGATATTGATTTTCATATTCAACAGGAAAATAATAAGACAGAGTCAAATGATGAAAGCTGGTCTGTTACATTAGGCTTCAACTTTCAGATACTGGGTAAAGTTCAATCTAAAATTCATTTAGTTGGTGACCAGGTCTCTAGTGTATTTCACACTGAGCTTTCAAGCACAGCTGATAAAATAGATAAACTTCTCCCTCTTCTTCAAATTGGCCTGACTAAAGCCGGACTGAACATAATCAATTTAAGTGTAGATAACAAACTATCTGAAATCAGGCCATTTTTCAGCAACAAAATTAACTTACTGGATGAAAACGCATGAACCAGACTATACCCATTGCAGTTGCTCTTGAATATGACGGAGAAAACAGCCCAGTCGTTAGCGCACGAGGTATTGGGCCTGTTGCTGATCAAATTATAAAAATTGCACATGAGCATGGAGTGCCACTACAGGAAGATGGCGAGCTGGTTGAAATTCTAGCTAATTTAAACCTGGGGGATGAAATACCTGAAAACTTGTACCGCGCCATTGCTGAGGTAATTGCATTTGCATATATTCTAACGGGCAAATTCCCAAAAAACTGGAAATAATAAATTTAGTATTTCAATACCATGATTAAGAACCTGATAAAAAAATCTAATAAAATTGAAAAAGGCTCATTACTACCCCAGCTACATCTCTGGTCCTCAGAGAATCTTTATTTTCATGGAAGTGACTACTTCAACGACCTGATCCATAATATAAACAATGCCAAGAACTCTATTGAAATTGAATGTTATATTTTTTATCAGGACGACATCGGAAAAAAAATTATAACTTCGTTAATAAACGCCGCAAAAAAAGGCGTAAAAGTAAGACTTATTATTGACGGCTATGGCTCCATGGCCTGGAATACTCAGCAACTTGCTGAACTGACTGAGGCGGGTATTGAAGTAAAAATATTTCACCCCCTGCCCTGGCGCCTGTCTTTATATAAAAGAGTCAATATAACCAAAGGCTATATTAATAAGTTCCTCTATCTTTCTTCTCGTATCAATAAACGTAATCATCGAAAACTATATATTGTAGATAAACAAATCGCCTGGAGTGGCAGCATAAATATTTCTGACTCCCACCTCAAGCAGAATGTTGATGATAGCATCTGGTTAGATTGTGGTGTAAAAATAACTGGCGAATCAGTGCTTGAATTAACCGATAATTTTGATGAAGTATGGAAACGCAATATTCCCTACACAATAGAAAATAATCACCTTCCATTCAGAACTAACAACAACATAATCAGGCGAAAATATAAAAACAATGAACTCATTCATCTTATTGATTCATGCAAAAATAAGATCTGGATTATGAGTGCTTACCTGGCCCCATCAAGACGCATTGTTAACGCTTTAAAAAGAGCAAGATCGAATGGCACCGATGTAAAACTAATCATATCTCACCATTCAGACGTTATTTTATTTCCTTTAATTAGTACCACTTACTATGCCGAACTTATTCGAGCTGGCATTGAGATATATGAACACAGAAAATTTATTATACATGCCAAAACTATTATTCTAGATGATATTTCATTTGTTGGTAGCTCTAACCTTAATCACCGTAGTTTTTTTCACGACCTGGAATTAGATATCATTTTAACCCACACAGCATCAATTGAAAAGTTAAAAAATAAATTCATAGATCTCACTAATGACTCAGATATAATAAGTCAATCAAAACTGGATAATTTACCCTGGTACTACCGAATGCTTGGTAAAATTATCTGGCGTATTCGTTACTGGCTTTAAGGCAACTAAAACAATACTCATGCTTAAAATACTAACATACAATATTCATAAGGGGTTTACCCCAGGTAATCGACGTTTTATTTTACACAATATAAAATCGGCCTTACATTCTATTGATGCAGATATTATTTTTCTTCAGGAAACCCAGGGGGAACATACAACCAAGTCTTCCGACATTAAAAACTGGCCTAATAACACGCAGTTTGAATTTATTGCCGATGAAATCTGGCCACATCATGCTTATGGCAAGAATGCTATTTATGCAGAAGGCCATCACGGTAACGCAATTTTAAGTAAGTTTCCTTTTGATCAATATGAAAATATAAATGTTTCTTATATGAAATCCGCTAGTCGCAGTTTACTACATGGGGTAATACAACACCCTGATTTACAGATTCCATTACATGTTATATGTGTTCATTTAGGACTTTTTTCAATAGAACGACAACACCAGCTTATAAGACTGGTTAAGCGTATAGAGGAGTCTGTACCACACCATGAACCCCTGGTTATTGCGGGGGATTTTAATGACTGGTTAGGACGGGCAGAAAAGCATTTATGTGAGGAGCTAGGATTAACTGAAGCTTTTAAATCTAAGCAGGGCAAGCATGCGCGTACATTTCCCGCCTGGATGCCGCTACTCCAGATGGATAGAATTTATACCCGCGGCTTACAAATTTCTCATTGCCAACGATTACATGATAAAAACTGGGCCGGTCTATCGGACCATTTACCGCTTTTTGCTGAGTTTGATTTTAAATAAACTATTACAGAACATCTCCCCCTAAGAATATTAACTAAAAACAAAAAGCATTTTATCCGCAAATGAATGCTAACACACGCAAATAAAAGCAAAAGCTTAATCTTAGAAAAATCAGTTGAAAGTGCGTTTAGAGTGTAAGCGTTTGATGTGCGTAGTGAATTCAAAAAATGTGCAGTTACCTCCATGGACGGTGGGCATGTAGAAAATGCAGGAGCAATTTTCTACCACCTTATTGGTGATAAGCAGATTTTTGAATTTACTAGGTGCGTCAAGAGGTTATACTATAAATGCGCGATAAACTAACTTTTTTAAGTTAATACTAAGGTACAGTGCGCCGCAGGCGCACAAACAAATATTCGCGCTTCTTTGCGTTCATTTGCGGACAAAATGCTTTCTGTCAATCAGATTAAATTTAAGCTATTAAAAAATTTACAATAGTTTCTCAAACTCACTTGCGGGTACAGGTTTAGAAATTAAATACCCCTGAATCACTTCACAACCATGATCTGTTAGAAATTGGTATTGTGCTTCAGTTTCTATGCCTTCAGCTATTACTCGTAAATTCAAGCTATGAGACATGGCAATAACAGCTCTTGCAATAGCACCATCATCACTATTACCCACTATATCTTTTACAAATGATCTATCAATTTTTAAGATATCAAGTGGAAACTGATGCAGATAACTTAAAGATGAATAACCGGTACCAAAATCATCCATAGATAATTTTACACCTAGCTCTTTCAGGTGATGCATTTTATTAATGCTGTTTTCTGCATCCTGCATTGCAATCGTTTCGGTAATTTCTAAATCGATATTTTCTGGTTTTAGTTCATATTTCTGAATCAATTGCTTTATTTGCTCAACTAAATCTGCCTGTATAAATTGCCTGGCCGACAGGTTAATACCTACACTTAAATCATGCCCCTGTTGATTCCATATTTTAGTTTGCTTAATGGCCTGCTCTAAAACATAGTGTCCTAAAGGTTGTATTAAACTGGTTTCTTCTGCTAATGGTATAAAACGAATAGGTGGCACCAAACCATACTCTTTATGCCGCCAACGCACTAAAGCTTCAGAGGCAATAATTTTACGGGTTTTAGTTTCCACCTGGGGTTGATAAAACAACTCAAGCTCGTCATTTTCTATAGCACTACGTAAATCTGTTTCCATACGTAAACGATCATCCACACGACGATTCATATCTCGGGTATAAAAATGCTCCTGATCACCGCCCAGAACTTTGGCCTTGCGCATGGCTGCGTTGGCATACTGGATTAACTCTCCCGCATCTATTTCATCATCCGGGTAAAGTGATATGCCCAGGCTTAAAGAAACAACCACTTTTTGACCACCCAGGTCAAATACATTTTCTTTTAATGCCTGATTTAAATTACTCAGTGTCTGTGTAATTTCTTCTACAGATAAAACACTTTCCAGCAGAATCGCAAACTCATTGCCACTGATGCGGGCAATCGTATCGCCCTCATTGACTATACTGCTTAAAAAACCGGCAAATGCGACCAGTAATTCATTTCCGATATCATGCCCAAGGCTTTCATTTATTAACTGAAATCGATCTATATCCATTAAGACGACAGCCACCTTATGATTAGCGTGTTCGGCAACCTTGATGGCGTGGGTTAATCTTTCTTTGAAGAGCGCCTGGTTAGGAAGATCTGTTAGCAAATCATGGTATGCCTGATGCAGTATCATATCTTCAGCACGCTTTAACGCGGTTATATCCTGTATGGTACCTAAAATATAAAGGGGTTTTTTATCCTCACCCATAATCACATCACATTGTTGATAAACATATCTTTCTTTATTATCAACACCGTGAATTCGATGCTCCAGCACAAAACGCACACCCTGGTTGCGTGCGTCTTCAAACGCGTGAGTTACCCGATCACGATCTTCCTCAGGCACATAGTTTATTAATTGTTCAAAAGTGATATTACTTCGGTCAATACCTAACATCTCCAGCACGCCAGGTGGAAATGTAAATTCTCCGGTTTTAAGATCCCAGTCCCAGTATCCAAGCATGGCAACTTTTAGAGCATGGTCGACACGATGCCTGCTTTTGCGCAACTCAAAATCCATCTCACGTGACTTAAGAGCATAACGAACCCGTTGAACAAATAAACTCCAGTTAATAGGCTTAGAAATGAAGTCTGTTGCACCGGCATCAAATGACCTATCAACGGAGGTCACATCATCTAAGCCGGTAAGCATTATAATAGGCACTGTGTGCTCAGGATCGAAAACACGCATTTCCTGACAGGCTTCGTAGCCATTCATAACTGGCATTAAAACATCTAATAAAACCAGATCGGGGCGACACTGACGAAAAATCTCAATACCCTGTACACCATTTGCAGCTTCAATCGTATCATAGCCATGTTTTTGCAATGCCTTCATTAACATAGTTCGAATGACAACATCGTCATCAACCACGAGTAACAATGGGGTTTTACGTTCAGCAATAATAGGATTAATTTGAGATGACAATACTTTCTTCCACCAAGCCTTAAATTATTTATTCAGCGAGAACATTAGGACTTATAGTTTAAGCCCAAAATAACTTTTCCTGCAAGGATACCTGCGAAAATGTATTCGCATTAAAAACAGACTATAATTTACTCTTTCAGTTCCAGATGGTACAAAAAATTAACTACATACCTCGTGCCAGATCTTTCTTTATATCTTCAATATTTTCCAGTCCAACCGCTAACCGTATTAAACCATCGGCAATACCCGAGTCCTGGCGTTGCTCTGGTGTTAAGCGCCCATGTGTTGTTGTTGCCGGATGGGTGATGGTCGTTTTTGTATCACCTAAATTTGCAGTAATTGAACAAATCTGTGTGGCATCTATTAATCTCCAGCCATCTTCTATGCCCCCTTTAAGTTCAAAGGATAATAAACCACCAAAACCCGTTTGCTGTGATTTTGCCAGTTCATGCTGGGGGTGGGATTCCAGCCCCGGATAATAAACACGTGCTACCTGTGGTTGCTGCTCCAACCAACGGGCTAATTCAAGTGCACCCGCACTGTGTGCTTTCATTCGTATATCAAGTGTTTCCAGGCCCTTTAAAAAAATCCAGGCATTAAATGCACTCATGGTTGGCCCGGCACTGCGTAAAAAAGCATATACATCAGTACCAACTATTTCTTCTGTACCCAGTACAGCTCCCCCCATACAACGGCCCTGACCATCAATATATTTTGTAGCAGAATGAATGACAATATCTGCACCTAAGCGAACAGGTTGTTGAAGTGCCGGTGTAGCCAGGCAATTATCAACCGCTAATAAACAACCGTGTTTTTTAGAAATTTCCGCAAGCGCCTTAACATCAACCAGTTCCGTTAATGGGTTAGAAGGTGTTTCTAAAAATAACAGGCGTGTATTTTTCTGTATCGCCTTCTCCCAGCCAGCAAGATCTGTCAAATCAACAAAGGTTGTTTCTATTCCTAGTTTAGCCATAAAGCTGGTAAACAACACAGTAGTGGTACCAAAAATACTACGCGATGAAACAATATGATCACCGGTTTTTAAAACACCCAGACAGGTTGCCAGAATTGCGGACATTCCCGATGCGGTTGCCACACAACATTCTGCACCTTCCATGCAGGCCAGTCGTTTTTCAAATGTTCTTACTGTCGGGTTTGTAAAACGCGAATAAATATTTCCCGGTTGCTCTCCGGAAAACCGGGCTGCTGCTTCGGCAGCAGAGGAAAAAACAAAACTCGATGTGGGGAAAATAGGCTCACTATGTTCCTGCTCTTGTGTTCGCACCTGACCCGCTCTAACCGCTTGAGTTGCAAAAGCCCATTCAGCTTCTAAATGCTCATAATCACTCATTCTTCTTTTTCCTGTATTAGTACTGGACAACCTTCATTAACCAGATCAAATAATTCAATAACATCTTTATTATGCATTCTCACACAGCCATGAGATGCGGGCTGACCTATTTTATCTTCTTCCGATGTCCCATGAATATAAATATAACGCTGATAGCTATCAATAACTTCACCCTGATTATTTTCACCCTTATTCAGGCCCGGCTCCTGCCCCTGTAACCAGAGAATTCGACTGGTAATTATATCATCTGGAAGTTTTTCATCTGCCGCAAGCAATTCTTCTAATACCCCAATCGGCTGCCGCCCAACAAAAACTTCATTAATGGCGCAACCATCACCTATTTTCTGTGCAATACTATGCCTACCTAAAGGGGTTTTAAAACTTCCATTTTGATTACCGGTACCAAAATTTGAAGTCGACACCGGATAGTCATGGACTTTTTTTTCACTGTGATCAATGCAATACAATCGCTGCTGATCTATATTTACAATTATGTAACTAACTTTTGACATATTTTATAGCTGACTATAGAGCACTTCTTACTAAATAGATTGTGAATTAATATAATTAACCGACTTATTTTCTATGCTAACACGCCTTTACCGGATTACACTTCTTTTATTACTGGCTATTCCTGCTTATGGTCAAAATACGAACAACATCAACCTATCACAACAAACGCAGGTTAACAGTGCCTGCCAAAGCATTGCAAAAAAACTATCCAGCGTATCACTGAAAGAGTGCCTTAATCGAAACCTGCGCCCAAGCCAGCACCTTTCGAGTAAGCAAAAAAATTTACTAATAAAAGAATACCCGCCTCTCTTAGAGAAAAGAAAGCCACAGGCTAAAATTCTCATGCTCGGTGGTATCCATGGTGATGAGTATTCCTCTGTTACCATAATGTTCAAGTGGATGAAAATTCTGGATAAATACCATAGTGGGCTATTCCACTGGAAAGTTGCCCCCCTGGTTAACCCGGATGGCTTACTACAAAAGAAGTCTCAACGTATTAATGCGAATGCCGTCGATTTAAATCGAAATTTTCCGAATAACGGCAGCCCCGAAGCAAGCCTTGAATACTGGAAAAACAGGGCTTACAGCGATCCCAGGCGTTACCCCGGACCAAAACCTGCGAGTGAAGCCGAGACACAATGGATAATTAAACTAATCAAAAACTTTAAACCCGATGCCATTGTAGCCGTGCATGCCCCCTATGGTATTGTTGATTATGACGGGCCACCACAGCCCCCAACCCATCTTGGCCCACTTTATTTAAAACTACTGGGAACCTACCCTGGCTCCTTAGGCAACTATGCCGGCTTACAGCAAAAAATCCCCGTAGTGACCATAGAGTTACCCTACGCGGGAATTATGCCGAGTAAGCAGGAAGTAACTCGAATTTGGGTGGATATGGTGAGGTGGCTACGGAATAATATTCCTGAAAAACCAAAAGATTTGCCACAGAGACACTGAGTACACAGGGAAGCTATCAATTAACGGGATCAAGAAAAACAGATCCACTGTTATTGTGAAATCGCTATAACACGCGGTTTATTGGCAAAGAATCTGTCTTCTCTGTGACTCTGTGGCAATATTATAGGAGCATAAAAGTATCATTTTCGTCCATTTGCGTTTTCTTTTATAGCACCATCATTAGCCGCCAGTTGTGGCGAAATAGGTGCTGATATCTTACCCTCAAACACGATTCGCCACTGACCATCACTTTCTTTATTCCAGTACTGGCGTTTCCAGCTCAAGCTGGAAAAATTATCACTGGCATATTTCTGCAAAAAGGTGGCGACCATTACATCTTCGTTTGGGTGCACTAACAAGCTCACATTTGATAATTCAACATTAACAAATGTCTTATGTTTTGAAACTCTTCGCTTATGAGCTGACCAATGTTTTATATCTTTTTTTCCATTGGTAAAGCGAGCAGAATAATGCTTTAAGTAGTCATCAATATTCAAACTCTCCCAATCAGATTTCCATTGTTCATGTAGCTGACTAATTTCTTTTTCATGTTTCTGCCATTGCTCACTAGCAAGCCATTGTATGTTTTCGCCAATTAAAACCGGAGTACTTTTCAGATCGATATACCCACCTAAATCCAGCAAATCCTGATTTGGTAAAACCACGCAACCTTCAGATGCTAATGGCGGTCGGTTATAGGTTCCACTGCGCGTGCCATGCAACCAGATACCATGTCCGGTTTTACCATTTAAACGGTCCCAGGCATTAGGGTAGTTAATGGGATAAGCCCCAGCACCATACTTATCATCTAATTGATCTGCGGCAATATAAGATTGAACAAAATACACACCCAAAGGCGTTTTCAAATCTCCCTCAGAAACTTTACCCGCACCACTGCGCCCCATGGAAATATAAAAATTATCAATCAGTTCTGGTTGCTGCTGTGTATTATCAAATAAATATAAACGAGACTTACTTAAATCAACAACGATTGCATGGCGGTAAAATGAATCGAGCTTTACTAACACAGAAGGTAAATTGTTTTTCAAAACCTGATCATGAGCAGCCTGATAACGATTTTTTATTTCCTTTAGTAATAATGTTTTATCCAGTCCGTCTGTCAGTCCAGGCCCAGGTGTGCTAATACCCTTCGACTTAGACATTAAAACATCTGCATAAACAAGCTGTGCTAACTTGAAATCGGGTATTTCTGAAACCAGTGATTCAAGCTTTTCTTCAGCACTCTTAAAATTGGATAACTGGATATCCTCAATCGCGTCCAGCAACCTGTCTTCTGGATGCGCATTGGCTGCCACCAGAGACCCCGCCACTAAAGCCTCCGATAGAGCAACTGAATAAAATATAACTATGCTAATAAAAAAGATTTTCATTGGTTTAAGAATTAATGACCATAATACTAAGCTTAGTACTTTTTAATCGTTCTTTCAGACAAAATCAACCACTTGTCTGGCTGCTTGTGCATATACATCTGTTTTAAAACTTTGTCATTATAAGATTCTGAGTGGTAATTCTGTATAAACTCAACCAGTGCGTATTCTCCCTCAGGTTCAACAAACACTCTTAACTGATCAATTTCAATATTTACACTTTTAGTAAACTTAAGACGTGCTCGTCGAATATTCTTCCACTCAGCATAAGACTTCCTTTGGTCAGATGGTTGAAATTTCTCTGAGTAGGTTTGTATATAGTTTTCAAAATCACCCTGTGACCAGGCACTGGACCACGCTAACAACTGTTGCTTTATAAGCTTGCTGATATCCTTTTCAAAGATGGGTTGCGAATCAATTTCAGCAACAGGTATCAACGATTTTTCGACATGTTCTTTCTTAATAATATTTTCTGCAACTTCTTTCTCAGCTTCTCCACCCGCCTCTTGTGATGGCGTTTTTTCAGGCTGATATATTTCCTGAATGAGCTTCAACTCTGGTAGTGCAATATGCTGCTCAGAACCCAATGCCTTTTCATAAGCCAGGGTTGCAAGATAATTATATAACTGGGAGCGATTATCCTGGGTAATTTGATAACTTGGCGTGCTGCTCACCGCTTGCTCAAAAACTTGTTTAGCCTCATCAATTCGCTCAGTTTTCAGCAACAATATCGCCAGGTTATTTCCAGGTTCAGGCCATTGTTTATTGCGTTTTAATAGTTCACGATAAATAGGCTCAGCCTGCGACCACTGCTCAAGTGAAGAAAATTTAACCGCTTGCGCAAATAATTTTATATCGTTATTAATATTCAACGCTTCATTATCTTCTGCCAGAACCACTGTTGAGCACAGCGATATTGGCAAAAAGATAAATACATAAAACAAACTATGCAATTGCAGCTGAAAAACTTTATAGTCCATAAAAAATATAATAGGTTTTACTGGTTGCTGTATAAATCGATTCCAGCCAGATTATCCGCATGCTCACGTTTAGCTTTTGCTATATCAGAGCGCAAATCATCAAGGTGCTCCAAATATGCCTTATCAATATCACCGGTTACATATTCGCCGTTGAAACATGAGCTATCAAAACTTTCAATCTCATCATTACCCTGTTTAACCGCATGAATTAAATCGTCAAGATCCTGGTAGATAAGCCAGTCTGCCCCTATCTCCTCAGTAATTTCCTCTATCGTTCGGCCATCCGCAACAAATTCATTGGGTGATGGCATGTCTATACCATATACATTCGGGTGCCTGACCGGGGGCGCAGCGGATGCCATATATACATTTTTAGCGCCCGCATCTCTGGCCATCTGAATAATTTGTTTTGAAGTAGTACCGCGTACAATTGAGTCATCAACTAACAAAACATTTTTATCTTTAAATTCAAGATCTATTGCATTGAGTTTTTGACGCACTGATTTTTTACGCTGGGTTTGTCCGGGCATGATAAAGGTACGGCCGATGTATCTATTTTTAATAAAACCTTCGCGATATTTAACACCCAGATGATAAGCCACATCCAGTGCAGAGGTTCGACTTGTATCAGGAATTGGAATCACTACATCTATGTCGTGATTTGGGCGTTCACGTAATATTTTTTGTACCAGTGTTGTACCCATTCGTAAACGGGCTTTGTAAACTGAGATGTCATCAATAATTGAATCCGGTCGTGCGAAATAAACATACTCGAATATACAGGGTGTACTCTTAGGATTATTTGCACACTGTTGATTAAAGAAATTTCCATCTCTATCAATATAAATTGCTTCACCGGGTTTCAGGTCACGCACTAACTCATAACCGAGCGCGTGTAGAGCAACACTTTCTGATGCCACCATATATTCTACGCCGGCCTCAGTTTTACGTGTACCGTAACAAATCGGACGAATACCATTGGGGTCTCGAAATGCCAACACACCTTTACCAACAATAGTCGCAACAACAGCATAACCACCAAGACAACGTTTATGCACTTCAGCAACTGCCTTAAATACTTCTTCTGAAGTGACCTGCAGTTTATTTAGTTCCTGCAATTCATGGGCAAAAATATTCAGTAAAATTTCTGAATCTGATTCTGTGTTTATATGACGCATATCGTCCTTGTATAATTGCGCTTTTAAATCTCCCGCATTAGTCAGATTACCATTATGTGCCATGGCAATGCCGTAGGGGGAATTTACATAAAAGGGTTGAGACTCCGCCGCAGATGAGCAACCAGCAGTTGGGTAACGCACATGACCTATACCCATATTCCCGGATAACTGTGCCATGTTATCCGCATTGAATACATCACTCACCAGGCCATTGCTTTTACGCAGATGAAATTTATTTCCATCGCTGGTAACAATTCCAGCAGCATCCTGACCACGATGCTGTAATATGATTAGTGCATCATACAACAACTGATTAACTGGACTTCGGCCAACAATACCGACTATACCGCACATAGAAACCTCATCAGCAAATTTGCTAAAAAATTAGAGCAGAAAATAAACATCCGGACTCCTCAATTAATTCTGCTTTTACAGTAATAACTGAAGCATCCTTCAATAAGAAAAATATTTTGCAACATCAGCGGGTAAATAACCTTGTAACCATAACGCCAGTGTTTCAAATCGATCAATCAATAATGATGATTGCCACCAGTCATAACTGGGGGCACTTGTTAAGCCCGCGATAAAAACCAGGGCGATAACAACCACCAGACCTAAAGAGCTACCTATTAACAGGCCAAGTACACGGTCTAAGCCACTTAAACCCGTTTTACTGACAAACTGACGAACTAAAAAACTAACGACAGCACCTACCATAATAGTCAGAACAAATAATATACCCATAGCAGCAGCAAGCCGCATGGGTGGCGACTCTATAGATGTGAGCATTGAGGCTGCCAGATTTGGGGCAAAGCTAAAAGATATGGTACTCGCCGCTAGCCAGGTGCCCAAAGCGATAGCAATTTTCGCAAACCCCCAGATAAGGCCTAGCACCAGGAGAACGGTTATTATGGTCACTATTCCAAAGTCTACCAGGGTCATTCTTTAAATCCTGTTTGCAAATATATAATAATCCTGGAAAAATCAGTTGAAAGTGCGTTTATAGCGCAACCTTTTGATGTGCGATCAACTGATTTTTCTAGAATAATAGTGAATTGAGTAAAATATTTCACGGATGCTGCACCACCATGCCTTTAATTTTCTCTTTTTTAATTAATTCAGCCTTGAGTTTTTCTAGCTGTTTTTTATCCAGCTCTGGGCCAATTCTAACTCGGTAAGTTGTGCGATCGGGTTTTTTCAGCACATCTACATAACTGGCATAACCTTTTGCCCTGAGATTATCACGCATCGACTCCGCATTAGATTCCTGGGAAAAGCTCCCCAGTTGAAGCGCCCATGCATGCACCGATGACTCTTCAGACTTGATACGTTTATTAATTGTAGCAGCTGCGGAATCTGTCGACTCCACAGTATTGACCACATACTCGGAGATGGGCTTAAATTCCGGCTTATCGGGAATATTCACTTCTTTGCTATAACGTGACCTATGCCCCGCACCATCGAGCCACTCAGGCACAAAGATAACTAGAAAAGCAGCTAAAAGAATAGCACCGACAATACGTTTACGAAGTTTTCTATCCAACCCTGTTCCAGAATTTAGTTGTCATTGCCATGTTTAAAAAATTGTGTCGCTTCAGAAACGGTATGAAACGAACCAAATACAATGATTCGATCGTTTTCAGTTGCCAAGGTTCGCGCTTTTATGCAGGCATCATTCACGTTTTCACATATCGAGAGTTTAACATCTGTATGCACACTACGCACCGCCTGTGCCATATTTTTTGATGACATTGCGCGACTACCCGATAGTCCAGCACTAACCCATTGATCTATTTTCGGTTGAACCGCCGCCAGCACTTCAGCTATCGCTTTATCCGCAAGCATAGCCACCACGGCTATGGTTTTCCCACTAACGGGATTTTCATCAAGCACATCCCGCAACATTGCGGCAGACTGCTCATTATGAGCCACGTCAACGATAACCTGGGGCCTGTCACTTATCTGCTCATATCGACCCGCTAGCCTGACCAGCTGGAGACCATTTGCAATACTCTCTAGCTGTGGTTTTTTCGCCAGCTCCAGTAATGAAATTGCCATTATGGCGGCGGATGCATTTTGCAGTTGAAAGCCTCCTTTTAGCGAGGGGACAGGTAAATCAGTCAGGTGTAAATCAAATAAGGGCAGATTTGGTATTTTCAACTGCCAGTTGTTATTTGAAAGATTCTGAAACAGATAGTCATGCCCCAGTCGCACCACCTTTACATTATTCTCATTGGCATAATCCAGTAAAGATTGAGGCGGATTCACTATGCTCACCACCGTCGGTTTACCGTCTCGCATAATGCCCGCTTTTTCACGGGCAATAATTTCAATATCATTACCTAACCAGTCCACATGATCTATATCGACACTGGTTATCACAGATACATCCGCATCGATAACATTTACCGCATCCAGTCGACCACCCAGGCCAACCTCCAGCACCGCAACATCCACATTATATTTTTTAAAAATAACAAAAGAGGCCAGCGTACCAAATTCAAAATAAGTTAAAGCAATATCACCCCGGGCCTGATCAATGACATCAAATGCTTCACACAAAACATCATCAGACACGGGCTGCTGATTAATTCGAATGCGTTCATTGTATTTAAATAAATGAGGTGAGGTATAACAGCCAACCGTAATATCTGACTGGTGCAGAATAGATTCAACAAAGGCGACTGTAGAACCTTTACCATTAGTTCCGGCAACGGTGATTACCGGGCAAAAAAAGTCAGCTGAAAAATCCAAACTTTTTAATACGCGGGAAACACGATCAAGACCTAAATCTATTTCTTTGGGGTTAAGGCTTTCTTGCCAGCTTAACCAGTCTTGAAGATTTTTATAGCGCATATTTTTTGCCACAGAGACGCAGAGGATGCCGAAAAATTAAAAATAAAAAACTCTGTGATCTCTGTGTCTCTGTGGCGGAATTTTAAGCCGCAGGTTTGTTTTGTAGCATGCTTAACAAACTGGCAATTTTATCGCGCATATCACGACGATCAATAATCATATCAATTGCACCATGCTCTAATAAGAACTCACTACGCTGAAAACCTTCTGGCAGCGTTTCACGTACCGTTTGCTCAATTACGCGGGGACCAGCAAAACCAATTAATGCATTGGGTTCACCGATATTAATATCACCCAACATCGCTAAACTGGCTGACACACCACCCATCGTTGGGTCAGTCATAATTGAGATAAAGGGTAAACCACGTTGCGACATTTTCTGTAATACCGCAGACGTTTTTGACATTTGCATTAATGAAAACAGAGATTCCTGCATTCGCGCGCCACCTGAAGCCGAAAAACAGACCAGTGGAATTTCATTTTCAAGACAAACATTTGCGGCCCTGACAAATTTCTCTCCAACCACTGAACCCATAGACCCCCCCATGAATTTAAATTCAAACGCAGCCGCTACTAATGGAACATTTTTCACCTGACCTTTAAAGGCAATTAATACATCATTCTCATCAGTACTTTTCTGTGCGCCAAGTATACGGTCTTTATATTTCTTCGAATCTTTAAACTTTAATATATCAACCGGCTTTATATTTTCAGCAATTTCTTCACGGGGTTCTTCATCAAGAAAATTTTCCAGACGACGGCGTGCATTCATGCGCATATGGTGATGACACTTAGGACATACATCATGATTACGCTCCAGCTCTGCACGGTATAAAACTGCATTACAGGAATTACATTTAGTCCATAAGCCTTCAGGCACAGATCCTTTTTTATCCGCATCATTCGCTTCTGTACGAATACGCGAAGGCATTAATTTTTCAAACCAGTTCATAGGAATAACCTTATAACTTTATTTTACACACTGATAAAATAATATTTTAATTCAATACTTTTAAATAACCGTTCTGGTTGCTTCTGTGCACCTTCAGGACAAGGTGAAAAATGTGAGATTACAAGTGTAAATGACCATTTTTCAACGCAGTCATGAAGGTGCACAGGAGTAAGCTGAATAGTTACGTTTGATCCATAGCCTGACGCATTGACGCCAACAACTCACAGACTTGTTGTGAAATCATCTTCGGGTCATCGGCATTTTCAGCAACTCGATTAACAATTGCACTACCCACAACAACCGCATCAGCAACTTCAGCCACCTGTGCCGCAGATTGCGCATCACGAATACCAAAACCCACACCAACCGGTATCGATGTATGACCGCGTATTTGATTTACCTTTTCTACGACCGAATCCACATCTAAATTCGCCGCGCCCGTAACACCCTTCAGGGATACATAGTAAACAAAGCCGCTGGCCTGTTCACATATAATTTTCATACGTTCATCCGTACTGGTGGGCGCTAACAAAAAGATCATATCAATTTTATTAACTTTCAACTCGCTGATTAACTCCGCACCCTCTTCAGGTGGTAAATCAACCAGTATTAAACCATCAACACCCGCCTCTCCCGCAGCATTAGCAAATTTTTCATAGCCCATAACCTCAACAGGGTTGGTATAGCCCATTAGCACAATGGGTGTATCCACATCCTGTGTGCGAAATTCCTTAACCATAACTAACACATCAGAAAGACTGACATTATGTTTTAATGCACGCTCACAGGCCAGCTGTATTACCGGGCCTTCTGCCATAGGATCTGAAAATGGAATACCCAGCTCCAGCACACTGGCACCAGCTTTTACCATATCGTGCATTAAATTCACTGTAACCGATGGATGAGGATCACCCGCGGTTATAAAGGGCACCAGTGCGGTTTTATTTGCGGCTTTTAATGCTTCGAAGCATGCATGTAAACGACTCACAGTTCTATACCCTCAATCTCTGCAATGGTATTAATATCTTTATCACCACGCCCCGAAAGGTTGATGATAATGATTTTATCTTTATCCATGGTCTTTGCCAGTTTGGCGCCATAAGCTAGCGCATGGCTGGACTCAAGAGCGGGAATAATGCCTTCGGTAAGTGTCAGCTCATGAAAAGCTGCCAGCGCTTCTTTATCTGTAATCGCCACATAATCAGCACGTCCACAATCTTTCAACCAGGCGTGTTCAGGACCAACCCCAGGATAATCGAGCCCCGCTGAAATACAATGGGTTTCAATGATCTGGCCATTTTCATCTTCCATTAAGTAGGTGCGGTTACCATGCAACACACCGGGGTTTCCCGCAGATAAGGGGGCCGCATGATTCGGTGTATCAATACCATCACCACCACCTTCTACACCATAAATTTTAACACCTTCATCACCTAAGAAGGGATGAAACAAACCAATCGCATTTGAACCACCACCCACACAGGCAACCAGTGCATCCGGTAGTCGACCCGCCTGCTCCATAATCTGACGTTTAGCTTCGCGACCAATTACTGTTTGAAAATCACGCACCATAGAAGGATAGGGATGCGGCCCCGCTACTGTGCCAATAATATAAAAAGTATTATCGATATTGGTAACCCAATCTCGCATCGCTTCGTTTAAGGCATCTTTAAGCGTTCTCGAACCCGACGTCACCGGCACGACCTTAGCACCCAGTAATTTCATTCTGTATACATTGGGTGCCTGGCGCTTAACATCCTCTTCGCCCATGTAAACGATACATTCCATACCAAATCGCGCAGCAACCGTTGCTGAGGCTACACCGTGTTGTCCCGCACCGGTTTCAGCAATAACTCGAGTTTTACCCATATACTTAGCCAGCAAACCCTGACCAATAGTATTATTTATTTTATGCGCACCGGTATGATTCAAGTCTTCGCGTTTCAGATAAATTTGCGCCCCACCCAGTTCTTTTGACCAGCGCTCAGCATGATATAAAGGGCTGGGACGTCCCACATAATCCGCCAGGTCTTTATCAAATGCCGCCTGAAAGCCTTTATCTTTTTTAACTTTTTCATACGCCAGACGTAATTCTTCAATGGGCTCCATTAAGGTTTCAGCGACAAATTTACCGCCATAAACACCAAAGTGGCCACGCTCATCAGGCATGGAATAATAGTCTTTACAAATATCTTCTTTCATCTTACTACTCACAATCGACTCGCTTCACTTCACTCATTAAGCGCGCCATTAATTTACTGTCTTTTATACCCGGTGCACTCTCCACACCTGAGCTTAAATCAACTGCATAAGGTCTAACCTGTTGTATTGCCTCGGCTACATTATCCGGCATCAACCCACCCGCCAGAATAATTTTGCTACGTATTTTTTCAGGAATAGACAACCAGTCAAATACTTCTCCGCTGCCCCCCGCCTTACCAGCACCATGGCTATCCAGCAACACACTTCTGGCACTTGCATATTGATCAAACAGAGCTTCAATATCTTCAACACCCTCAATACCCAGTGCTTTGATATAGGGTTTTCCGAACGACTCACAAAATTCAGCTGACTCGGTGCCATGAAACTGCAGTAAATCAATATTCACTTCTTCAAGCACCTGCTCTACCAGACTTGCCTCCGGGTTTAGAAACAGCGCAACCGTTGTCACAAAACCGGGCAGCAGATTACATATTGCCTGCGCCTGCTCAATAGCTATATTTCGCGGACTCTTTGCATAAAATACAAACCCCAGGGCATCAACACCCAGCAAAGCGGCTTTAATGCCATCGTCAATTCGGGTAATACCACAGATTTTTACGCGTGTTCTTGGGTTCAAAGCCTATCGAGCCAATCTCAGATTTGGAAGAACGGGCATTTTAACAGAAAAGACATGGAATATTTTGGCTAGTTTGCCATATTTAGCTGAATACACTTCGCAAATACTCCCTTACAGCCACCGTTTTAATTAAAGCCTGGCAGGAAAACCGGGGGGATAATACCTGTCACTTCAGGATAAGTTACTTTTACCAGGTACAAGCCATCTGCAGGTGCTGTTGGACCAGCTTGATTGCGATCTTTGCGCTGCATTAAATCTGCCATCCATGGGACTGGCTTCACCCCCTGCCCTATCATTATTAATGAACCTACTATATTTCTAACCATGTGATGCAAAAAAGCATTGGCTTCAATATCGATGTAAATGCAGTCGCCTGATCGAGTTACGTTTACCCAGTGAACATTACGCATTGCATGCTCTGCCTGGCAGGCTGAAGACCTGAATGAGGAGAAGTCCTGTTCACCTGTTAATGCCTGTGCAGCCTGATGCATGGCATCAACATTAAAGACCCCATGTTTCCAGGTGACTTTTTTACTTAAAACCGCAGGTCGTGCCAGACGATTTAAAATAATATATCGATACTGTCGAGCTGTGGCGCTAAACCGTGCACTAAAATCATCGGTCACAGGCTTCGCCCAGATTGAGGCCACGTCATTGGGTAGATGAGTATTTACCCCGAGCACCCAGGCTTTTTCCAGACGCGGTGAGTCACATTCAAAATGCACCACCTGGCCCGTGGCATGCACACCGGTATCGGTTCGCCCGGCACAAACAACCTGCACGGGTTGATTTGCTACCCTGGACAGGGCTATTTCTACACATTCCTGCACCGTACGAGTGCCATGCTTTTGCATTTGCCAGCCGGCAAATTCACTGCCGTCATATTCTATGCCTAGTGCGATTTTCATTAATATATTATCCTGGTGACTGATTTTACCCTTAAGCTGGCGCTCGTATGATTGCTTTGCTCGTTGGTGTGTGCCCTGTTAAGGAACATCTCCCTCGGGGAAAGACCGCCGCTTTTTGGCGCTCTGTCCCCTTATTGAGACCACCAAGAGTTGTGCGGGGTAGTTCATCGCACTGCCCATCTGATCGGAATCACAACAGGGGACAGAGTTTAAAAAGCAAGCTCTGTCCCCGAGCACGATGAATCATACGAACGACAGCTTCCGGCCAATAGCGGCCCCCAGCTTTTGTGAATGAGATTCGGTTTACAATCTGTCTTGAAAATAGAGTGATATTGGTTCTATACTCATGAAACAGATAAAAATATATTTATTAGAATCACTAAAATACCATCTAGAGAATAATAATTGCAGATGACTACATATATACGCTCTGCTTCAAAATAAAAATGCGCTAAAAGAAACGGCCTGTACGTTAGGCAAGTAGTTTAATCCTTGTTTTAGCAAGCTTGAGTACTATTCACATTCGATTGTTCAGGTCGGAATAGCAGATATTAAGTTTTATTTAAATAAAGTTTCTTTATGAGCAGCGAAGATAAAAAAACAGAACACACAGTAAATGGCAACCTGATTTATCAATCTATTGTTATAACGCTGATTTTTATCTTAGGGATCGCGCTATCCGTAGCTGCTTTTTTCCAGGTTCGTTCCTGGGAACAAACAGAGTTCCAAAATCTGTTCGAGATCAGCGCACGTAATCGTCTGGCTGCCTTCCATGCGGATATTGTCAGTCATCAGGAGGTAGTCAGTTCCCTGGCAGCTCTATTCACCGCTTCTGAGAATGTCAGCCGCGAAGAGTTCCGTGTCTTTGTGCAAGAACATTTATCCACTCATCCTGACATACAGGCACTGGGTTGGAATCCGTTAGTAAAATATTCAGAACGAAAATTATTTGAGGAAAAAAACCAGCAAGAGGGTTTTCATAATTTTCGCATTACGGAAGTAGACATCAACGATCAGCAGCAGATTGCAGCAGTTCGGAATGATTATATTGCCGTTCATTACGTAGAACCCTACAGTGGTAATGAGGAAGCACACGGTTTTGATATTGCCTCTCATCCAGGAAGGCTGGCAGCAATAGAAAAGACAAGGGACACTGGACAAGCCGTCATTACAGAGAGGATAAGGCTGGTCCAGGAGAAGAAAAAACGGTTCGGTTACCTGATGCTCAAGGCGGTTTATCGTAATGGGCCCCATCCAGAAACAGTCAATGAACGACGGAAACATTTCATTGGAGTTGCTGCTGGGGTATTCAGGTTTAGTGAGTCAGTACCTTTCACTATGCGAAACATACAACCACTTGGTATTGATGTGTGGATAACAGATCTATCGGCCCCCATTGATAAACAATTTCTGCACTTCCATTCTTCCCGAACCCGGGAAAAGGTCTTTACACCAACACCAGAGAATCGCACACAAGCAGAGAAAGACCATCACCTACAGACCACAATCGATGTGGCAGGTCGCAAATGGTCTTTTCTATTCACGCCCGCCCCCGCATTTTACAAGGCTCATCCGTTGTGGCAATGCTGGATAACTCTTGTAGCGGGATTGTTGCTTACAATGTTGCTAATGTTATTCTTTCTCAGCAAAATCCGTCATGTCGCGAGACTGGCTGCTGCGAATAGGGAATTAAACAGACAGATAGCGGACCGACTGCAGGCTGAAGAGACATTACTGCAGCACGAGAAGAAGTACCAAATACTTTTTGAAAACATGGCACAAGGTGCCTTCTATCAACAAGCTGACGGAACATTGGTTGATTACAATTTGGCTGCGCTTGAGATGTTCGGATTGACTGCTGACGAGTTTTTTGGTCGAACCTCTCTGGATCCGCGGTGGAAGGTGATTCACGAAGATGGCTCTGATTTTCCGGGAGAGCAACACCCTTCGATGGAAGCTTTGCGGACTGGGAAGCCCGTATCCAACGTAATCGCCGGTATTTTTAATCTTAGTAGAGAAGAATATGTATGGTTAAGCGTCAATGCTATTCCACAGTTCCATGACGGGGAGGATAAGCCCTATCAGGTATTTGTTACTCTACACGATATTACGGAACTCAAACGTTCTGAAGAGGCATTGCGCCAAAGCGAAGAAGCGTACCGGGCAATCATTGATACCTCTAAAGACTGGATATGGTCAATCGATCTGCAAGGAATACATACTTATTCCAATCCCGCCATTGAAGAGATTCTTGGCTATACACAGGAAGAGATGATTGGTAGCCATAGCCTCGGCTTGATGCATGACGAGGATAGAAAAATAGTGGAGGAGCTCATAACTGAAGCGATAGAACAGCAACAGGGGTGGAGGAATTCTGTTATCAGGTGGCGCCACAAGGACGGGGGATATCGCTATCTGGAAAGCAATGCAGTCCCTCACTTTGATCAAGAAGGCAAATTGATTGGATTTCGTGGTGTAGACCGTGACATAACCGAACGCAAAACTACAGAGGATCAACTGAATAAGCTTTCTAAGGCTGTCCAGAATGCTGGTGAATTAGTAATGATAACGGACAGTAAGAGCGTAATTGAATATGTTAACCCGGCTTTTTGTGAAGTTACAGGATATTCATCAGAAGAAGTCATTGGTAAAACGCCAGCTATTCTAAAAAGCTCAGCGCAGGAACGCCGGATATATGATGAATTATGGCAAACAATTAGTTCAGGTAATGTTTGGCATGGCTCACTTATTGACAAGAAGAAAGATGGCACTTTCTTTCCAGTCTTGACCTCTATTGTTCCTATTTGTGATCAACACGGCCAGATTACCAATTATGTTTCACTTCAAAAGGATATGACTGAATACAAGAGCCTTGAAGAACAATTTATACATTCACAGAAGATGGAGTCTATAGGTGTGCTTGTAGGTGGTATAGCACATGACTTCAATAATATGCTAGCAGGCATAATGGGTAACATCTTTCTGGCAAAATCTGAAGCCGCTGATAATCCAGAACTGTTGAATCGCCTGGAAATGATCAACAGTCTCAGTGACCGTGCAGCGAATATGATTAAACAGCTGCTTGCCTTCGCACGTAAAGATGTATTAACAATGAAGACATTTTCTTTCACAAAGTTTTTAAAAGAGGCTGTAAAACTTGCCAGGACATCCATACCGGAAAACCTGGAGCAACGATATGATTTTACACAGGATGATCTTAATATTCATGGTGATACAACCCAGCTGCAACAGATATTGATGAATCTGATTAACAATGCACGGGATGCACTTGAGGATACCAAAGGCGGCATAATCACTTGTGCACTCAAAGAGTACATTCCTGATAACGCCTTCAGGAATAATCACCCTGATTGTAAAGAAGACAAATATGCATGCCTGACAGTGAGTGATAATGGTATGGGTATTCCTGAAGAGATTATAGATAAAGTATTCGATCCCTTCTTTACCACGAAAGGAGTTGGTGAAGGAACGGGGCTTGGGTTGTCCATGGTCTATGGTGCGATTGAGAATCACAATGGAGCAATTGATTTGGATAGCACCCCTGGCCAGGGAACGACTTTCTACATCTACTTACCCATTGTCCCGGACAAGGCTAAAGAACTGGTACTTGACCGGAATGAAGTAGTTACAGGCGAGAGAGAGCTGATCCTGATTGCTGATGATGAGGATATGCTATTGGAGTTGGAAGAGGAGCTGTTACAGCGTCTCGGTTATCGGATCATTATTGCCCACAACGGCGAGGAAGCTATTCAGGTATTCGAGCAATATAAGAATGAGGTCTCATTGGTCATTCTAGATGTTGTAATGCCAATACTGGGTGGTGTAGATGCGGCCAAAGAAATTCACCGGATGAATGATCAAGTACCCATTATATTTGCTACAGGCTATGACAAGGACACCGCTCTAAAGAATGTGGGCGACATACCTAATCACGAGATTATAACAAAGCCGTACTCTGCGGAATCCCTATCACAGGTAATCTGTAGATGCCTGAATTAACTGTGATGCAATAAAAGTTAACGTTGGGTATTTGTTTTTTGTTTACAGCAGAAAATTACCCAGATTACCCTGAACTTCCGCTTTGTGTCGTTAAGAAACTAATGTCACACATACCGGTAATGACGGCTATGTGATGTCAGCCGACCTCTACCTGCGACACAAAAATAACCTCTTATGTCTAATTCCCGAGTATCAAGCTAAAATTATTGAGTATCCGCCATCACCATTTGAGTGCCGGTAATTAACAGGGAGTACGATTAAAGACATCGCCATCGTTAGAAAATCTATATCTGTGCATCATGTTTTCAGAAGCACACAATATGACACAAATAAACTGCAATATATGTGATTATAACTATAATGACGTTTTTAAGTGACATAATAAAACCTAAATAACTCCATCAGATACGACTATCGCAGATGAAACAGCAGCACCACGGTCATCTAAATAGACACTATATAATCAAGTTTTAGGTGCAACGATGAAACCTCAAGTAACAAACATATTTATATTAATTATCATAGGACTAGTTATGCCAAATATAGTAAATGCGGCTCCCTTTTTTGGTGTCGACATAGATTTACACAACGTTGCCGTGGATGTCCGCGTTAATGATATTCCTGTTTATTTTGATGAAAAAATGGGACAGTTAACCGTTGAAGTGCCAGCACCAGATAAGATTATAGATGGCTCAAATACGCTTAGTATATCTACAGCTTTTCCAAAAGACAGTGCCAACGTTTCTTCTCCTTATCAAGAAGGCGCTTATGCTTCAGCGACACTGTTTAGACAGGATAGTGAAGGAACTAAACAAAAATTGAGTTCCGCTATTATAAAATTTGATCCTGAAGGCATTAAATTTGTGGAAACAGAGAATCATCTAAACAACAAGAAATTGACACCTGATTTAATGATTTCAAAAGACGGAAAAGTTTTGCTAAGTGAATCCGTGGAAATTAAATCACCTTTTCCCCGATGGGCATGGCAAGACGGCAAAAATATAGAAAATACCCAGGAAAATTATGACTCATTAATTGAAGCATACAGAGACATTCATTCCGCTATGGAATCTAAGGATGTCGAAAAGCTTTTCCAACTCTATTCTCAGAGGGCAATAGAAACAGCTGCGGCTTATTCTCTTGACGATGAAAAGGAGGGACATGAGAAAATTAGTACGGGCAAAGATATGATGAATGACACTCTTAGTTTGTACCGATTCCGCACTGACCTAGAAGGAATGCGTCTCGATATATTTGGAAACGGTCGATTGGCTCGTATTGTCAATAAACTTAATCATCAGCCTATTATCTTTACTGAACCCAAAGCGCGACTGCTTCACTTTCATAAACTTAGCTTTTATCTCAACAACAAAAATAAGTGGGTAATAATAAGGTAACGTCAATTCATGCTTCCTGTTTTTGTACTTATTAAAGATATTGTGACGATACTCACTCCATTTGTTGGTATGGAGCTTTATATGCGCAAAGTATATAACGTAGACACAATTAAAGTCGTAACCTGGTGGTTCAAAAACCACAGCACGTTAGATTACGATTATAGCGGACCAGCACTGATTCCCCTGTTCTTTTGTGTTTTTGCTCTTTTCGCCACTATTGCCCATTTAATTCAAGCAGGCTCATTAGCTTTTCACGGTGAAAACCATCAACTTTTATATATTGGTGACGTGAAGAAAGATCGAAGTCTATTTGTTGATCCCGATAATTTAAAAGCAGAACCTGAGAAATACTCAGGGTTTATGGGTGGTTTTAATTACAGTTTTTCTACGGTATTTACTCAAACAATATTTAAGCGCGACAAAGGAACTGATCGGCTAGGTGCGACTGTTAAATCATTTTCATTTATCTCTTTGCTAACCTCCTTTTTTCTTCTATTAGCGTTTATTTTCCCGACGATGGGGGTTTTGCATATGTATGCTTATCCCGTGGCTGTCGGGTTAGAAACCGCCAGCTTCGATCCTGCCGTGCCGACAATGGATGCATTTAACGCGCTACTTGTGGGATGGAAATTGGGTATAATAAAAGTTGTATTCATCAACAGTGGATTATTTATTTTTTTAATGGTGGTCTCGTCAAAAATGCCTTCGGAAATGTATGGTAAGCAAGTTTTAGATCTACCAACCTCTATAGCGCCAGGCGAGACGATTAAAGGGCAGCCAATTTTAATAAAACACCATACAACAAGACGGAGCAAATCATCTGGTGGATACGATGATGTTGACACTGGCTATCGAACAATTGTGTTTAAATTCGAAGAGCCTTTTGTTATTCCTGTTTATGCTTCTGTTTACTTCGATTCTACACAGGAACCTACGTTAGAAAATTTTGCTTATGAGCATATTAAAAGTAATTCACCATTGAAACTAGAAATTTTAGAAGACCTGGGAATAAAAGTTATCTATTGACGTTTTTACACTAAATACACAGGATCACTGCTATCCCGTTAAAAAAAATTAATTTATATTTACACCTTACAGTTAAAGTTCAGGTATTTTTTCTAAGTAAACAACAACAGGCCAGAAGCGGTCGCTCGTATGATTCATCGTGCTCGGGGACAGACCTTGCTTTTTAAGCTCTGTCCCCTGTTGTGAGACCACCAAGAGTTGTGCGGGGTAGTTCATTGCACTGCCCATCTAATCGGAATTACCACATGGGACAGGGCGCTAAAAAGCAGCGGACTGTCCCTGATGGAGATGTACCATAACAGGGCATAGATATTGAGAAAATGAAACTGGGAAAACTCTACTTCAAGGTATAAGCCACCTCAACCAATCGCACACATTCTGACACAAATAAATGGCAATATATGCAATTACCACTATAATGACATATATAAGTGGCACATTAACACTTAAATATCTATGAAAGCGAATATATAGGATTTCCATGAACCCTTACCTTGAGCAGATAGGCCAGAAACTACAAGCAGAACGCAAGGCCCTGCACTTAAACCAGACTGAAGCTGGGAATCGTGCCAACCTGTCTCGTCGAGAGGTTTCAGAAATTGAAAACGGGACCTTCAGGGGGAGCGTGCTCAAGGTACAGAACTACGCCATGGCATTAGGCTTCACCCTGGCACTACAAATGAAGCGCCGCCCTACTTTATCTGAGTTACCAGAGATATTTAATGAAGATTAAAACCGATCAACGTATATCGCAGATAGATATCAAGGTGGCTGGCCAACCTGCTGGAATCCTGGAAAAGAAAGCCCAGTTTGAATTCACATACCATTCAAACGCCCAAATACCAGTAGCGTTGTCTATGCCTTTAGAGCAGCGATTCTATCAGAAGGGCGCGTTATTCCCGATATTTGAAATGAATATTCCTGAGGGGTATATACGTCATCGTATTTACGAAAAACTTCGCAAGCAGATACAGGTTGATGATATGTTATTCCTTGCATTGCAGGGCAATGCAGGAATCGGCTGTATTAACTATGAAACCCAGGGCATCGAGCAAGAAGAGAGTAGCTCAGAAAACCTGTCAGAAATATTAAGCTGGAAAGGTGACAGTTTATTTGAAGAACTGATAAATAAATATCTATTGCAATCAACTATTAGTGGCGTGCAACCAAAAGTGATGGTGCCCGAAAACTCAGATACAACGGAAAAATCTGCACTGGTTTTGCCGTCTTTAATTATCAAAAATGGGGATGAAGAACTTCCTCAATTAGCCATTAATGAATTTATCTGTATGAGCCTGGCAAAAGCCTGTCAAATTGAGACTCCAGAATTCTGGTTATCCGATAACCAACAATTATTTATTATGCGCCGATTTGATTTAAAAAATGATGGATCCTGCATAGCAATGGAAGATATGGCTGTACTGCAGGGCAAAAGCACCAACAATAAATACCAGTCAAGCTATGGGGCCGTTAGTAAGGTTCTTAATTATTATTCATCAGAAATACAAAAAGACAAGGAAATTTTGTTTAAAATGCTGGTGCATAGTTGCATGGTTGGAAATGGTGATGCCCATTTAAAAAACTATGCCATGCTATATGATAATCTGGATAAAATTCGATTAAGTCCGCTATATGATGTAGTAAATACACAATTATATATTCCTGAAGATACATTAGCGTTAGGACTAGGAAACTCAAAAGAGTTTCCAGATCGTCGCCGTATTATTGATTTCGGAAAAGCGATTGGTGTTAAAAAATGTGAAAATATTATAGATGAAATGGCCGACAAAATTCGTGATGAGCTAGATGTGTTAACAGAATATACCGAAGCCATGGAGCTGGATATAAAGACCTCAATACTTAATAATATTCATCGCTCTACGACCCGAACTGCTATCAAGTCACATACAGCTCGTAGATATACTAAACATAACTAACACTTACCCAATAACTAATTTCATTCTGACAACTCTTTCAGTTGCGCTTGCCGCCTGTCAGAATTAAGTTTGCTTATTATATTTTCTGGTATTGGCCTGGTTTCCCCCTGTTGATTCCAGTGCTGAACTTCAACCAGCTTATTTAAATGCTCAATGCGCTGCTCTGTGTCTGGATGAGAACTTAAGAACTGGGGAATATTTACCGCCGCATTCTGTCTTTCTTTTTGCAGTATTTCAAATAATTCCGTCGCTCCCCGAACATGACCATAAAAATCATTGACCGTTTTTATGCCTTCATCATCTGAGGCTTCTTCCTGATCACGGCTAAAACTTAACATCGTCAGCATACTGGTATCTGAAATTACATTTGCCACAGAATCAGACGACTCACCTAAAATAAAACTCACTAATAAACTAATAACAACACCCTTTCCCAATGCTTTTACCGGATGGCGTAATTTCACATGACCTATCTCATGCCCCAACAACATAACCAGGGCATTTTCATTTGGCAATTGTTCTAACAAACCTCGATACACCATTACATGCCCACCTAATGTTGCCATAGCATTCACAACATCCTCATTAACATAGTGAACATGAATTTTCATACCTTCTGGTAAATCCATTTTTAAAACTAACTTATCCACCAGCTCCTGAAGATATTTATCTACCTCATTACGATCACTTTTTAATTTTTCAACAACAGACTGGGAAATAGATGTTTCAAATTCAAAGGGAATGTATTCCGCTGCCAGGTCAACTGATAATGCCAGCACTGCAGTAATAATAACGACACCAACAATGACAGCAGAAGTTAATAATCCAAACTCTTTTAATGGATGCGATTCTGTAATATTTATACCTTCCGGTATTTCTGGATTACGATACTTCAGTTTATGTCCCCTCTTATTTACTGCTTACCGTTTAACTGGAACCAGTGCAGTTCCATATGCAAGCACTTCTATTGAACCAA
>Ga0316207_10000566_pt1 | contig 57032 bp, 35 predicted proteins | sample 6weekpyrite_MG_FD_204943 | JGI IMG/M metagenome (GOLD analysis project Ga0316207, IMG submission 204943) | Microbial mat bacterial communities from mineral coupon in-situ incubated in ocean water Damariscotta River, Maine, United States -... | ecosystem: Environmental > Aquatic > Marine >...
GTTTTTAAAGAGCTACCTAAGGCAGAAACACTAGAAGATATTGAAGCATTATTGCCATGGAATTTGAATAATGAGAGTTTAAAGGCTGCGTTTAATTATTACTAGGCGGGGTTTAATTTGCGCTTACAATAGGGACAGAAGTGAAGTATTGGTTTAGCATGGCTTGGACCAAATGTTATGAATAACCAATAAATCAACTTTGCCCCAGGAGGCGTTCTTAATCTTTATTGTAATTTTAAGGAACTACACAAATATCGTCAGACCCTTTAAATGCTGTCCCATCGTAAAAATTGCCCGTTAGCTCAGCTGTTGTTTCACCTGCGCTCCAATTTGTTGCATCATCTTCAAATTGGCAAACTAAATCGAGATGAGCGTCGCCATTTGAATATTCTGTTGAGCATAGTGGTCCTTTATTTCCCCGTACTCGAACACTTAGCCCGCCAAAACTTAAAGAGCCAAAATCAACTTGGTTAACGTCAAATACATCACTTCCAAAAATTGCCACTGGCACTACGCCATGGCCATTAATATTAAAACAATTTGGTGTTTCATTTGGTTTGATATCAATACTGATTTGCAGGGGCTCTGGATCGTGAGAATGTGGAATTTCAACTACAGTGCGTGTTGCAGTCTTATAAGCAACTTGAGCTACTACAACGCCATCTACCTCTTTTTGAATTGTTAGTGGGAAATTTAATATAATACCTCTATCTGCAGTTGTTGGACCAATTTTAGATGCTTGATAGGTTAAACCCAAAAGTGCATCATCAGTCGTGCTATATTCCATTGTGAAACTTTCAACATTAGTTTCGTTCCAGGTAGTATCACCGAACGCCACACTAGCAGAGATAAGATTGTTAACACCGAAAGTGATATCACCGTCATCAATAATTGCATGCGTATCATCTACAGTAAAAGTACCTTCGACATCAAGTGGCAACGTATCAAGCCCGAACAAAGACAAATCACCCCAAGTTTCCTCGGTGTTGATTTCTGAATAAGTAATAATTGTTTCATATTGCACATCAGCAAAAACATTCGCACTACAAAACAAACCACCTAGTAAAGCAGCAGAAATAGCTAAACTAGCAGTTTTACCATCGTTTTTTCTAAATAGTTCTTTCAATTTTGTTTCCCTTTCATTTGCTATCACAGCATTAAATTTTCACGTATTACACAACAATCCAACAAGAGTTGACATTAGCTTGAAACCAAATTGAACGCGCGTCGAAAAAAACAACTTTGCACCTCGACTGAGATCATTTGGTCATAAGGGTTTCAACTGAATGCTGAACTCTTGTCAGTTTACTGTTGGGCTCTTACTTTGATCTTACAAAAAGTTAAGTCTTATTAAACTTCGATATTTCAGATACTTATCTATGATCTGGATTCGGTGACAAAGTAGAAATAATATTTAGCAGCACTTTGGTCAGAAAAAATTTTTCTAATAAAGAGGGGGAAACTGATTGGGTGCACCACCAAAGGTAGTGGATTTAAATTTTCGAACAAAAAACAATCACAGTATTTGCTTATACAACTGCATTGTTTGCTCTGAGGGCATAACACCCAATTTCGTTGAAAATATTTTACGACACTTTTCATAGATCGCTGTGGCTTGAGCGTTTTTGTTTTGACTAATATATAACTGTATTAACTGCTGGTAATAGGGCTCGTGCAGTGGATCCAGTGCCAAGCCTTTTTCGTAACAAACTTCTGCTTCAGAGAATTGCTTCTGTTGTTGCCAGACATCCCCTATTTGCAATAGACACTTCAACATTCGGTCACGTAAGCGTTCTTTTAAGACAATCGACCAGGACCGGTCCGCTTCCGTACTTAAAAAATCACCTTTGTATAGCTCAACTAATTTTTCCTGAAGGCTTAGAATTTCACTGTGGTCCACTCTTTTTTTAAATTTGTCTAATTGACTCAATAAGATTTCTAAGGTCCAATGATCTACCCAGACATAGGATGAATTTAAACTCAGCAAACCTTCTTTTAAAACCAAGGCTTGATCGTGTTTCAACAATTTACGTAACCGAAATAAAGTGGTATCGAAATTTCGTCTAGCGCTATCTCCTTCGGCATCTGGCCACAAAAATTCGGTGATTTTTTCTTGGCTCACTTGTCGAGCACCCATCGCAATCAAACATTTTAGTAATTCCATGGGTTTCTGTGCTGATTGAGCAGTGAGTGCTTGTGCCTCGCCATCAATCAGTAGACTAAAACGCCCCAAGGTGTATATTTTAATCGGAAAAGGCCAGTTATCTGGGACAGCGGTATCTGTTGGTGGTGGTATTTTTCGTTGGCGAATGAGAAAACTGACATAGTCGGTTTCGATATTTTGATTTAGCGCTTCGGTATAGATGCTTCGCATGATTGGTAAACGCCAACCACACCAAGGAGTCATGATATGATTATTTTCTTTACTTATTTCCATAGCTCGCGCCATGTAATATTTAAATTCCTCCAGATTATTTTCGAGTAAAGCATGATAAGCATTCAGATTAAAATAGTTACAATCAATGTAGCTATCGCCCACCTCACGCCCCCATTGCAGTGCTTCTTTACCAACTAAAAATGCGTTCGCAAAATCACCACCTTCATAATATGCTTGTGCCAAGGCGATACGACCGAATGGTAGGTAGCATGACGCTTGAATTTTTAATGCCGAATTTAATGCGATATTTGCGTGCTCCTCAGCAGACTTTGAATTGCCTTTGTTAAGTTCTATCCAAGCCGCCAGATAATGATAATGGGCGTAATCAAAGGTTTCCGTATTTTGTAACAAAGCTTCGATTTGCTTAAGTTCTTCTTCAGCTCCAATATAGTCAAACTTTGTTAAGAACCCGTAAACTGCCTGTGCATGGGTTAACAATTTCATATGAATCACCCCAGTTTTATCCGCTAACTGAAGGCCTCTGTGGGCAATTTCTATCGCGAAATCACTATTATTATGCAGATAAGCATTACAAGATTCTATTACGTGCCAAAATAGCTTTGGTAACAAATTTACCTTTTTATGTTCGGCAACAGCTTTCACTTTCTCAAAGATGACATTGATGCGGTGAAGGTTTCCTTGCCACCACAAATAGTAAAGCAAAAGATAACAACCCATCATTAATTTACTATTTGATTCAAAATCTTGTAATAATAAGTTCTCCGCACGATCTGCCCACTCAACCATATCGGGCTTATCCGGGCGACGCCACAAACAAGCACTCAACATGGCGTAAGTCGCTCGTGCTTCAACTTCAATTCCAGGAAATTCGGGAAACTGTTGCTGTAATTGGCTAAAAATATCTAGCCACTCGTCCAAAGGCGCAAAGTCGATCCACAGATAATTAAAGGTATCGACACCGCCACTCCACGCAAGGTAACTACCGACCGCATCGTTTTGCTCAATAAACAAAACTAGCGCATCTTTATAATAGTTGCGAGCGGTAAACAAATCAGTAGCCATGGTGGCAGATGCCAACCAAAAAAGTAACCAGGGTTGTTGCTGAACAATTTCTTTCGGCAGGGTATTAATCCAACGTAACAAGGTTTGCCACTTTCCTGCGACCAGCATATTTTGCGCTTGTGTCACGATTAGACCTATTAAACTTGGCCAATCTTCTGTTTTGATGGATAAGTTGGCGGCTTCGTCGATATGATCTGTTTCTGATAATAATTTAGCTGTTTGTCGTTGTAAATCCAAAAGCGTACTGGGTGTTAATATGATTTCTGCTTTCGCTTGGAGAAACGCACGAAATAAAGGATGATATTCGTAACTTGGTACAGCTCCCGAATGACGAACGATAAAATAGTTTCGGCGACATAAATTTTCCAGCACATTTTGAGCATTCGGGTTGTCAGTAATCGTTTTAGCGGATTGAATGTTTATGGACGGGAAAAAAGCCGTTTTGAGTAGTACATTCTGTGTGTCTTCATCGGTTTGGCTAAACAATTCACCGGCAAAATAGTCAAATATTGATTGAGGATCAAGATCACGCTGTGTGGTTTCAATCTCTGGATTGATTTGGGTCTGTTGCAGGTAAAGAATTAAACCTGCTGTCCAGCCTTGGGTTTTAGCATGAAGGCTTTGTAATGTTTTTTCGTCAAGTTTTTTATTTTGTTTTTTCGTCTGCAATAAGGCAACGGCTTTTGATTCTTCAGGTGTTAGAGACAGGCTATCAAAACCCAGTTGCATCATTTTTTGCGACAATTTTAGTTTGGAAAATACCGGCGGTGGATCAACACGACTGATAATAATAATCGTCAGTTTATCTGGTAACTCAGTCATTGCTAACATCAGTAGTTCATGCAATGCAGCATCCGATGCCACGTCTTGATAATTATCAAAGACCAATACGCCGGGCAGTGTTAGTTCGCCATAGAGTTGGCGAAAAAAATTCCGGGTGAAAGTGGGCACTCCCAATAAATATTCTGGCGTCAGTTGTGGAAAATCGCGGTGAGTTGTCGATTTTTCTTTGCCGGCGATACCTAAGTAATAAAAAAAAGAAGCGGTGTCAGCATCACCTTCATCAATCTGATACCACAGTGGTTTAACTTTTTTCTGTTGCAGATAGCTGGTGACTAATGTCGTTTTACCAGTGCCCGCCGGGGCGCTAATCCAAATGGCGGAATTGGTTTTACGAGCTGCATTGAGTTCTTTAAATAACCGTTGTCGTTTAACGATGTTCTTACTTTGAGGCATGCTGATTTTTGCGAGGTGGGCGGTTTGGAGCCTATTCATGTTATCAATGACCAACAGGGTTGTTTTTATACAATTTTAACCTTTTGTCCTTCAATTTGCTAGCATTAAATCCTTCCAATCCGGGTTTTAGGGACATTCTCTCAGCTAAAGACATAAGGAATTAAGAAATAAGAATTATAACTTACTATTCGCCGAAATTAACAAGTATGATTCCGGGGTACCGGATACTTCACTTACTAAATTCGTCTAAATTCTTGTCTACCAGTGACGATTCTTGTTGCTTGAACGTGGCATATGGTGCTAAGCAAATTACTTAAGTTATCTTCTTCCAAGCTTTGCTGGCTAATAATCGCCAGCAATCGTTTAAATTTATTTTCCTTGCTCTTATCCATTCGAGTTTTAACCTACTTGAGTTGAAGACCATTGCTTATCATTGAAAAATGCTACTCATTACTCCCATTTATTACAACCTCGTAGACTTTTACATTTTATTTCACAAATTAAATAAGTTTGAGTATAATGTGGGAGCATAATGGGTCAAGTCTATTTCATAATATCTAATATGCTATTCAACATCTAAAAATTATGAATTTTCTTTAACCGCCCCCCTTTACTTCCCCCTCTAGCCTACATTTTAATCTAAAAAAAAAACAAAAACACTGAACACCCCCCTTCCAGCTTATTGTGCATTTATGCACAGTAACTCATTCTTAAAAACCACAAAGTTGGCCCTATCCTATTGAAATCTACACATTGGGTTATTTTTCTCTGCAAACCGATTTTGATTTAATATCAATGAGCAGTAACTCAATCTCCAAGAAACCACTGGATTTATCGAAATGCCAAATGGTCCCCATGGCTTTGTGGGTTTTATGTTAAAGCTGAATCGGTTTATTTGGCGTTTGACGCATAGATAGCTTTCTCGCAAATATTGCTTGCTAAAGCGTACGGTTAATCGTACGATATAGTTCAAGAGGAGCTACTTCAATGTCAATACTCAAAGCAACAGATGCACGTGCAAACCTATATAAACTGATCGATGAAACGGCAGAGTCACACCAACCCATTGTTATTACAGGGAAAAGAAATAATGCGGTGTTACTTTCTGAAGATGATTGGAACGCCATAAATGAGACCTTATATTTGGTTTCTATTCCAGGCGTCCGTGAATCTATTAAAGAAGGATTGGCTACCGATCTTTCCGAATGTAACAAGGAAATTGATTGGTGAGCTGGGAGTTATATTATACAAAACAAGCTCAAAAAGATGCTAAGAAATTAAGTCAGTCAGGATTAAAACAGAAAACTACAGTTTTACTAGAAATAATTTCAAACGACCCTTATCAGACCCCACCCCCTTACGAGAAATTAGTTGGTGATCTTTCCGGTGCTTATTCAAGACGAATTAATATCCAGCATAGACTTGTCTATCAAGTGTTAGAAAAAGAAAACGCGATAAAAATTCTTCGGATGTGGACACATTATGAATAACGGAATATAAGACAGTTAAGTAGTACGAACAAAAGACTGGCAATGAAAAACCCGAAAACGAAAAAAACAATCCAACAACTGGCAAAACTGAGTCGTCCACAAGTCGGTATTGCCTATCCTAGAACACGGCTGTTTAAGCGACTTGATGAAAGTGCTGCCATTACCTGGATTACTGCTTCACCTGGTGCTGGCAAGACCACGCTGGTTTCATCCTATCTTGAAACACGAAAATTAAAAACACTTTGGTACCAGGTTGATAAACGTGATGAAGACGCACCCACATTGTTCCATTATCTGGGTTTGGCCGGCAAACAAAACTGGCCGCGTTCCAACATGTCCTTCCCAGTACTTGGCCCGGAATATAACCAGGGTTTAGAGGTATTCGCCTTAAATTATTTTGAACAATTATTTAGCTTGTTTAAAAAAGCCGGTATTTTGGTGTTTGATAATTATCAGGAACTTGATACAGACTCTGTCGTACATCAATTATTGGCCAGGAGCTTCGAGCAACTACCACCGCACATAAAAGTCATCATTATCTCTCGTAGTACTGTTCACAATCAGTATTTAAGATTAAAACTTAATGGCCAACTAACAGAACTCAGTGCGACGGAATTGGTACTTGATCAGGAAGAAGCGCAAGGCATTTTAAAACAACGTGAATTGAAATCCTTGGTGTCGACTAATGCTAATCGGATTTTAGAGCAAACTCATGGTTTGGCCGCTGGATTTATTTTGGCACTGGAAGGTTTAAAACAAAATCGGCCGATTACAGGAAATCTAGATAATTTCATCTCAGCAGATGTGTTTAACTATTTTATTAGTGAGGTATTTTCACAGCTTGAATCAACTACCCAGGAGCAATTATTATTTTGTTCTTTGATGCCCAGAATTACATCCCCACAATTGAGTGAAATAAGTGATTTGCCGATTAACAATTTGCTTGAAGATTTAGCACAACGGAATTACTTTACGGTCAGTCATCCTGGGAAACCCACTGTTTATGAATTTCACCCATTATTTCGAGAATTTCTGATTGATCAAACAGAAAAAAATTGGAATCACCAGAAAATCCAACAAGTCAAAATAAAATCGGCTGAGTTGTTAGCAGCCAGTTCGCAAATCGAAGATGCCATCAGTTTATATCTCGAGGCACAGCAGTGGTTAAATGCCGTAAAGCTATTAGAAGAACATTCACAAACTTATATAAACGAAGGTCGCCATCGCTTATTGGAACAATGGTTATCCCTTTGTGTTAAGCGTTCCCCTGAGCAGCATCCCTGGATAAATTATTGGTTAGCTCGATGTCAAGTTTTGCAGAATCCTTATCAAAGTATTGAAAATTTCACGCGTTAAAGGGTCAAGTATATTTCATAATGTCTATAATGCTATTCAACATCTAAAAATTATGAATTTTCCTTAACCGCCCCCCATTACTTCCCCCTCTAGCCTACATTTTAATCTAAAAAAACAAAAACACTGCCCCCCTTCCAGCTTATTGTGCATTTATGCACAGTAACTCATTCTTAAAAACCATACCCTGTCACCTTAGAAATCAGTTTAGTAAGGAAGTCATCCTATGACTCAATACACAGCGGCAGATCAGGCCAGAATTGATAAAAATATTAATCTTACTTGGATTAATCATTCTTCTACCTATGAAACACGATTACCTTTACAACTAGAAAGTTGGCCCTATCCTATTAAAATCTACACATTGGGTCATTTTTCTCTGCAAACCGATTTTGATTCAATATCAATGAGCAGTAGCTCGGTCCCCAAGAAACCACTGGATTTATTGAAATGCCTACTTGCTTTTGAAGGATATCAGGTAAGTCAGGAAAAAATCAGTGATGCTTTATGGCCAAATGCCGAAGGTGACAAAGCCAGGCAGAACTTTGATACAACGCTATACCGATTGCGTAAACTGCTAAAACATGATCACGCTCTAGTCTTAAAAGAAGGATTACTGAGTATTGATCCACGATATGCATGGGTTGATAATTGGGTATTACTTGAAGTACTAAGGCAACTGGAAAAGCAATGGGCGACACCGAACATATCTCAAGTGAAAACGCTACAACAAAAATTATATAATATTTATCAAGGCGATTTCCTTTATTATGAAGCCGATCAATCATGGGCGATTTTATTAAAAGAACGTTTGAGTAATCGCATGTTAAAGACATTTATGCAACTAGGGGCTTTCTGGCAAGTGCAAAATCAGATTGATTTAGCAGAAAAATGTTATGAAAAAGGTTTAAGCCTGGATCCGTTGCATGAACCGATATATCAACAACTAATTCAACTCTATATTGATTTAGGCAATCAGTCTCAGGCGCTAAAAACATATGAAAAATGCCGTAAAATGTTATCCTCCAAATTGGGAGTTATGCCTTCAGAACAAACAACGGGTTTGTATCAGCAGATAACTTAGCCTTAAACAGATTCAGAGAAATTTTGTTCAAGTGATTATTGTTTTATTTAGACAAAATTTTCCCTGATGCTGGGCTTAATATAGTAAGAGTGTCAAAATTAGCTTTTTTTGGGTAATATTTGTGCAAGGATAGTCGGTAGTTAGGTGTCTTGATGCATGCCATAATGTTTTGAGGTATAACATGATTTAAATAAAGTTACATTGGATTATTATATTAAAGACATGTATACAAAAAAAATATTGATGGTTGATGATCATCCATTATTTTTAGAAGGCATTAAATGCATATTACAACAACATGACAATGAAGTTGATGTAATGACAGCCTGCAATTTTTCTGCAGCATTAGATTTAATTAAATCTAATGCTGATATTGATTTAGTTTTGCTGGATCTGGGGTTACCCGACGTTCGTGGTGTGGAAGGTGTAGAGCTATTAAGAAGAGAACACCCTCTTTTACCATTAATCGTATTAACAGCATGTGAAAACCAGGAGATAGCGCAAACAATCCTATCATTAGGCGCCCAGGGTTATATTCTGAAATCTGCCACATCGGATTTAATACTAAGTGCGATAAACTTGGTGTTCTCGGGTGGAGTGTATATTCCGGTTCTCGCATTAAGCTCTACACCGAATAGTCAAATTACGGTAAATCCACAGAAAAATACCACAGAAAAACCCACAATTACTCAACGCCAGCTTGAAGTTTTGCAATGCCTTGCAGAAGGTAAATCTAATAAAATTATTGCCCATGATTTAAAAATGGCAGAAGGAACTGTTCGTGTACATTGCAGCCTAATTTTTAAAGCACTAAATGTAAGCAATCGCACTAGTGCGGTTTTAGAAGCAAAAAAAATTGGAATAATTTAATGGGTGATAAATTTAATTAAATTGTTAATGGGCTAGTAAATGATGAATTGCAGCGCGGAGCTTAATCGCTTTTACGGGTTTATGAAGGTATAAATGCCCACTATTTGATAATATTTTTAATAGCTCTGGTGAGGTTTCTCCAGTGATTATTAGTGTAGGTGTAGGTATAGGTTTTCGATATATATCCAACATTGTATTAACAAAATTCAAACCTGTTTTATTATTCCTGAGCTGATAGTCGACAATAATAGCATCAGGAACAACATTTTTCGTTTGTATTGTTTTTAATGCATCTTCTTCGCTTTCTGCCACAATTGGATTACACTCCCAGCTTTGAAGTAAAAGCATTATTCCTAATCGAATATTTTCATCATCGTCTATAACAATAATATTTTTTCCGAGTAGAATATTTGATTTTTGATCAACTGACAGTGCTTTACCTTTGAGTTGTTTATCCGCCATTTTTAACACCAATGTGACGCAAGTACCTTTTGTCAATTCGGATTTTAAAGTAATTGGAATATCCAATAGGTCACATAATCGCGAAACGATGGATAACCCCAATCCCATCCCATGTTCCCCGTTTCTATTATCATTATCGAGTTGTGTAAATTCATTAAACACATTTTCTTGCTGATTTTCTGGTATCCCCACGCCAGTATCACTAATCGAAATAGAAACATTTGAATCTATTTGTTTGGCACTAAACGTAATTTTTCCTCTTTCTGTATAGCGAATGGAGTTACTAATTAAATTCCTTAATATTCGCTCTAATAACAATATATCTGATAGCACATAATAATCACTATGCAAATATTCCAGTTTTATGTTTCCTAATTTTGCTTGGGGCTCATACTCATTGAACAAATTAGTGAATAATTTTTCTAATGAAATGGTACGAATACTGGGTTTAATTGTGCCAGCATCTAATTTTGACAAGTCAAGTAGTACATTGAACAATTCAGATAATGAGAGAAGAGAATCATCAATATTATTTACTATTTTTTCGGTACTGGGTTCGAGTTGTTTCTGCTTTAATACATTAACAAAGAGTACTAGAGCTTGTAGCGGTTGACGCAAGTCATGGCTTGCAGTCGCTAAAAATTTCGATTTTGCAATATTGGCATTCTCTGCTAATTCTTTTTGTTCCTCAATCAAAAACTGTTGTTTTATCGTATTTTTTCGAGTTTTGATACTGTTTTTAGACAAGCCAATAATTATTGCGGAAAACATAATTTGAATCAAGAGGATTTGATGATGGAAATCTCCACCTTTTTCAAACAAATATATTAGTGATGGCGCGACTAAAACACAGGTACTAATTACCACGTTGTTTGCTGAATGATGTCGTAGAACAAAAAATAGCAATACTATATCTGTGCAGGCAATTGTCAGTAAAACAACATTTTCATCTCCTAAAATAATAAACAAGCTTATGGTTGGAAAATAATATAAAAACTCATATGTTCGGTGTAAAAAATTAAAGCGGGATTTCACATTTAGATATTTAGTATAATCTTCATCATCAATATCTGATCTCAAATGGTCTATTAAAATGTATCCGGCAATAATAACAGCGGTTGTACCCAGTATTGCTATTGTTACTAACGTTGTTGTGTCAAAATTTGCAATATTGAAATATATGACGCCGTACAATAAAAATATTGACGTGGGTAGTGTGGCCTTCCATCCAGATGCAAATTCTCTAAAAATAACATGATCAACTTTACGATCTAATACACTTGTTTTTTTGTTCACTTATAACTCTCTAGGTCAAGAGGTTTTTACTATTTCATTTCAGTTGATATTATAGATTGTAATAAATCGTTAACTAGTCAAATGACTAATTTATCTACTGAAAAGAATAGCTTAGACGTGGAAGTCACGCCATTTAAATTAGTATCAAGGGTTTATTTGTCCTCAAATACCTAACGTTATAATAAAACAGAACTAAGAACAAACGCATACGACAAATATCATATTTTTATAGCTGTTATTCTTCAATATAATCGATGGTATCTCATAATTCTTGAATGGATTACCAGTGATCATTGAGATATAAATTTGATAATATTTGAAAGGAATCAAATATTACCAATTATTTAATACTACTGATTGGAATCAAGTTCATGATCTTGCAAATTCTCAAACAATCTTTAAAAAATGATTTATTGAATAAATACATTTCTTCGCAGCTAGATAATATAAATTGCAAAAGTGTAAATGATTTTTCGTATAGCATATTCATGCCAAGAATGACTAAAATTTCATTGAGCATTCTTAAACTTGATCTCTATCGTCGTGGGTTTAAAGTTAGAAAAGTTAAAGCGCTGCATTGAATTCGAGCCCAATCAAAACAATGATCTCGCAATTAGAAATTTGCGAACAGTTATAAAAATAGCTAAGGAAGTCATATCCGGCTATTTGAAATAGCATATAAAGTCCGCCGACTGAATAGGATGATGCAATGTATAATACAAACCCAGGAACATTTGAAAATTACCAATATGATCAAATTAGTCATAATTGGAATAACCATTCTCCTATCACTGAAGAGCGGCTACCCTTGCAGTTAGAAAGCTGGCCTTACCCTGTGAAAGTCTACACCCTAGGCCAATTTTTTCTACTAACTGATTTTAATTCATCCTCACTGAATATTAAATCAGTTCCCAAAAAACCCATTGAATTACTGAAGTGTCTTATTGCTTTTGGTGGCTATCAGGTGAGCCAGGAAAAGATTGCTGAAACATTGTGGCCAGACTCAGAAGGAGATAAAGCTAGACGGACCTTAGATACAACCCTGTTTCGTTTGCGTAAACTGCTAAAACATGAACAAGCATTAGTGTTAAAAAAAGGGTTACTGAGTTTAGATTCCCGCTATGTATGGGTCGACAATTGGGTGTTGCTTAAAGTATTAAGACAACTAGAAAAACAATTGTTAACACCGAACATAACTCAAGTACAAGCGCTGCAACACAGATTATTTAATATTTATCAAGGGGATTTTCTTGGTTGTGATACCAATCAATCATGGTCGATTGTATTGAAAGAACGCTTGAGTAATCGTATGTTAAAAACATTTATACAACTAGGCGCTTTCTGGCAAATGCAAAATCAGATTGATTTAGCAGAAATATGTTATGAAAAAGGTTTAGGCCTGAATCCATTGCATGAACCGATATATCAACAATTAATTCTACTCTATATTAATCAAGGCAATCAGTCTCAAGCAGTAAAAACGTATGAACAATGCCGTAAAATGTTATCCACCAAATTGGGGGTTATGCCTTCAGAACAAACAACGGCATTTGCCAGAAGCTTGATAGTAAATGAGTGTTAATGGACTTTTTGTGACACCTATCCTAAATTGTCCGTACTTTTCTTGACACCTATCCTAAATAGCCCTAAGCTTAGGCCATGGACCGAGCCTTAAAGAAACAACTCCTTTCAGATTTAGCCGATTACAAGATGGTTTTGCTTGCCGGACCTCGGCAAGTGGGTAAAACGACGTTGGCAAAGTCACTCTACAAAACCGCTGATTATATGAATTGGGATATCGACGAAGATAGAACGAGAATCCTAAACAAAGAGTTCAGAAAATCACCTCTGTGGATTTTCGATGAAATTCATAAATATTTAAAATGGCGTAATTATTTAAAAGGTATTTACGATAAGACCGGGGATTCGCAAAAAATTTTAGTAACAGGAAGTGCTAAACTGGATATTCTTAGAAAAGGCGGTGATAGCCTGCAGGGACGATATTATTTTTTACGATTGATGCCTTTCACGTTTTCTGAACTTAAAATGGAAACGCAAAAAGACGCACTAACTTTGTATAATCTTTCTGGATTTCCTGAGCCTTTTTTAAAAGGAAGCAAATCAAACGCAAATCGATGGTCGCGATTTTACCGACAACGAGTTGTAAGGGAAGAGATTTCCTCCAATGAGCAATTTAATGATCTAGCAACCATTGAAGTAATGTATAACCGCCTACCTGAGTTAGCAGGAGGCACACTTTCAATCAATTCGCTCGCCGAAGATGTTCAGGTATCTAATAAGACGCTTGGTAAATGGGTTGATGCGCTTGAAAGACTCTATGCGATATTCCGCCTGTCGCCCTTTGGCGGCCCCCAAATAAAAGCCATAAAAAAACTCCAAAAAGTTTTCTTTTTTGATTGGAATGCTGTATTAAACGAAGGGAGTCGTTTTGAAAACTTTGTTGCAGTACATTTGCTTAAATGGATTTATTATGAGCAGGACATTAATGGCAAGGATCTCGAGCTTAGGTATTATCGAGACAAATACGGCAGAGAAGTTGATTTCATAATCATTGAAAATGGAAAACCGATTCACTTTATCGAGGCCAAACTTTCAGATTCGACTGTGACAATTGGCCTGAAATATTTAAAATTAAAATATCCAGATGTCAGAGCTACTTTGGTTCACTTAAATGGTAAAAAAGACTTTATTAACAAAGAAGGCATCGAACATATTCCTATCCACAAATTGCTGATCGAACTTTAAGAAACTGCTGATTAAGTCACGAATTAACAAGGCAACCAATCCCAGGCAGCAATTTGCTACGGACAATGCCGTAAAATATTACCCGCTAAACTGGGGATGTTACCTTCGGAACAAACAACGCGTTTGTATCAGCAGTTAACATGATGAAATTTTGCCAAAATCATTAATCGCCTCATGTTAGTAAACCAAAATTGCTGGTATCTCAAATAGTTTTCACTTCTATCGCATTAACCTGCACCACGTTATAACTCATTGAAAAATAGTAATTTAAAAGTTTCTTGTGTTTTGTAAGATTAAAGTAAGAGCCTTTTCATTAGTATGGCTGCCATGACAGTTTTGTTCTACAGACACATGCAGTACCGGCACCGTAGAGTTTGATTTGTCATCTTTATCTACTGACACTTTTAGCTTGTGGTTTGAATTAGCGTAATTTGATAACTCGTATTATTCATTTATACCCTAGGTTGATAATTGTGATTAATGCTGAGTTACAAAAGGAGAAAAAAATGATGATTGTAAATGGGGCGTCGGCATGCCAGTTGGAAGAATCGCGTAACAAAATCGTGGCACGTACAGGTGGATTGCTTAAAAGCCTGAGTGTGTTGTTGATGGCGAGTTGTTACATGGTGGCGCTGCCAGCAATTGCGGGCAGTTTGAATCCGCCTGCCACTGCCGTGGACAGTGAAGGTAATCCAAAGCCGACAATGAAAACATTGGGTGACGTACCGTCGAACTGGAGCCAGATTATTGTTGATGAGAATGAACGTTTTGTGCCTGCCTTGGATGGTAGTGGAGCTGCGTTACTGGATCGTGAAACGGGTTTAGTGTGGATGACGGAGCTTGTGAAAGGCGCCGATGGTCTGCCGATTAAAACCCTTGGCCAATATGTTGGTGGCTTGTGCGAATCTCAATACATTGCCGGACGATATGGATGGAGGCTGCCCAGCTTCAGTGAAATAACAGGTCTTGTCATTAAGGATCTCAGTACATTAGACCGTTCAGAAACGTATCTTCCTAGTGCATTTAATTTTGGTAATCCTTCAAATACTAACTTATGGGTGTCTGATTATGCATATCAATTTATCGAGAACGGTACGCCTTTTTTTATCCCTGGCCGAGTTTCTATTATAGAGTACTTTGGATGGAATATGTATCTTAATAAATATAGTACGACATCTGAACACCAGTTTACATGTGTTCGCGGTCCAAAGTAATGTACAACTAAGTAGTTGGATATTTTTTTTGAGTACGTTTGATAGTTTCTATCGCTGGGGTTGAGAATGCTTGTTAGATCTATAATATTGTTAGTGTTTACCTGTAGCTGTTTCAACAGCACCTTAGCTTCAAATATTGACCCTGACAATAACGGCTCGAGTTACGCCTGGAGTGAAAACTCTGGATGGATCAATCTGTTGCCCATGTCGAATCATGATGTGGTTGTTGATGATTTTGGCTTGACGGGATTTGCCTGGGGTGAGAATACTGGATGGATTAATTTTTCTCCTAGCCTGGTACAGGGCGTGTCGAACGATGGTGTTGGTACTCTTTCCGGTTATGCCTGGAGCGAAAACGCTGGCTGGATTAATTTTGCACCCGCGCAAGGTGGTGTTTGGATTAATGCCTGTGGTGAATTCAACGGTAAAGCCTGGGGCGAAAACGTGGGCTGGATCAGTTTTCGCGGCGACGGTTCTACGCCAATTAAAGTGACGACCTCTTGGGTATCACCCAACGACAGTGTTGAACCAGAAACTACAACGGATGACATCCCTGCCTGGTACACCATTACCCCGACTGTTTTATTAAGCGCGACTGATTGCGGTCATGGTATCAAAGAAATCGCCTATCAAATTGACGACGAGCCATTGATAGTCAATGGCACAACGGATGTAGACGTGCAATTTACTGTAGATGGTATTTACACGTTGACGTATTACGCTACCGATAATGCCGGCAATATGGAAATGAGCCATTCGGTCACGATTAATATCGACATCACGCCGCCCGTGATCGATTTAGTGACGCCATCACATAATAGTAAGTATTTTATTAATCAACCTCTGCCATCTAATTTCAGTGTGAGTGATGACCTTTCAGGAGTAGCATTGCTTATAGGTACAGTTGCGTCTGGTGATGCATTTGATGTTTCGACGATTGGTAATAAGATATTTAATGTTTCGGCATTTGATATCGCCGGTAACAGCAATAACGTTACCATTGATTATGAAGTTATATATCCCGGCAATATTGATTTAAACAGTACCGGTAGTCATTTCGCCTGGAGTGAAAACGCCGGCTGGATAAATTTCAAACCTGACCGTGGCCCGGGCGTGACTGTAACAGATTCGGGCCTAATAGGTTACGCCTGGGGTGAAAATATTGGCTGGGTGCATCTGGATCCGGCGCAGGGCGGTGTGACGAACGATGGCGTTGGCGTTCTCTCCGGTTCCGCTTGGAATGAAAATGTCGGTTGGATTAATTTTGCACCGCCTAACGGAGGTGTACGTATTGATCCAACAACCGGTGAGTTCACCGGCCAAGCTTGGGGTGAGAATATTGGTTGGGTGATATTTTCTTTAGCCAGTAGTACTGCAGGAGGCGCTGGGACCGGAACAGATTGGACAGCTGCTATTAAGCCACCGCAAGCGGACGATCAATTGGTATCAACCAAAGAAGATACGCCTGTTGGTATTACCTTAAACGGCAATGACCCAGACGGGTTATTGTTGAGTCATACTATTGTTACTGGCCCATCGCATGGTGTATTAAGTGGCACGGAGCCTAATGTAATGTATACGCCAAATGCCGATTACTACGGTATTGATTGGTTCACTTTTCGTGTAAACAACGGCACCCATGATTCTAATGTTGCCAAGGTCAGTATTACTGTGTTGCCAATCAATGACACGCCAGTGGCCATGGATAACGCTTATATCACTGATGAAGATACATCGTTAAGTGTTGCCACAGCCGACGGCGTGTTAAAAAACGATTATGACGTTGATAATGATTTACTAGAGGCCTCTTTATTAACTGGGCCAGCGAACGGCAGTTTAACGCTTAATAGCAATGGCTCATTCAGTTACCAACCAAATTTGAATTACCACGGCAGCGATAGTTTCACTTATGAGACTGTGGATTCCATGGGCGAAAAAAGCATGGCAACAGTTTTTATTACGGTTAATGCTGTGAATGATGTGGTGGTGCCCAACGTGGAATTAGCAAACCAAAACGTGCAGTACAGTGATAGTATTCAAGTGGTCTCCATAAGTGCAACTGATATTGACTCAGACACCTTGAGCGTATCGACCGCTTGGACGAAAGACGGAGGCGCTTCTCAAGTCGGCTTACCGATTGGGCTCAGTCTAAATGTCAATGATTGCGTTGGAACAGATCCTATCAGTTGCTTGCACACGTTGCATGGTGTAGCTAACGCAACAGCGGGTACATATGTCATTACTGTAACATTTGATGATGACGAACTATCTGCTTCTGTCAATACACAACTCATGGTCGAGGCTAAAGAAATCACGGTGACGTTTGATGACAGAAATCCAGTGGCGTCGCCAGGTCGAGATTCAGATGAATTCACTTTAATAGCGTACATTAAGGAAACAACACCGGATTTGGCGCTTGTGTCTGCATTTCATGATGACATCGGCTTGGTGAATGCGAGCATGACCTTGAACCCTATTAGTACTGGTGATTCTCAAACAGGGTCGTGTACTAAAGGCGAAGTTATTGGATCGGGCAATGATATAGTATTACCGGTGATATGCAACTTCAGTGGTATTGCCGTGAATACCTATACCGTCAATATGATAGTTGATGGTGGCTACTACACTGGTAGTGCGGAAGATGTTTTGGTGGTGGCGTTCAATTCAAGCCTGGGTTTTACTTCTAGCGCTGGTCGGTTTTATCGGCCGGGTATCAATGATCGCATCAATTTCGGCTATATCACTAAATATTACAAGAGAAGCACAAACAAAGTCCGTGGCAAACGTGTTTTTAAACCATTTCGTGGGTGGCACAGAAACCAAGTACCTAATCGAGAGCAATATCTACAGAAGTGATATAAACGGAACCGAATAAACAGCGTATAAACAGGACAACCATGAAGGGGAAAAGATGAGTAAAAATGGGGACAGCAAATTTCGTAATATTAAGTGGGTGTTTTTTAACTTCTAGATAGCACAAAAAGGTCTGACCATTTTTGAGTTCGTATTACTTTTAAGTTTTGCCGTAATATGGAATTTAGTTGTGACGTAAGTAATAAATTATTAGGAAAGAAGTAAAATGAAAATAAGTTTTAAATTATGAATGTGCTCCACCAATTATTTAATTAGTCAATGAAAACGGAGAAAATTATGAAATTAAAAATATTAGCAGGTCTTACACTTGGCTTGTGTACATCGATATCAATGGCGGCTCAAACAAGTGCCAACATAACACTTAGTGCTACTATTGGCGCAGGCTCTACTTGTACAATTCAATCCGCAAACACACTTGATTTAGGGCAATATACAAATGGGTCTGATAGCACTGCTACAGCCAGCTTTGATATTCAATGTACTGGTGATGCTAATGGTTCAATTGACATTTTAAGTAGCGCAGGCACACACTCCGGTGAACTTCAAGGCCCTTCAAGCTTGAAGGTTTTAAAATATGACATAACTGTTTCTCCAGGGAATGCGCTATGGAGCATAGAGCCATTCTCACTAAGTGGTGGTTCTTTAGTTCACAGCTCTGCATTTGGGACTAGAGTACCTGCTGGCGAAATTTTCCGAAATGGTGGTGTTATGCCAAATGGTGTGTACAGTGATACAGTACAAATCGTGGTTGATTATTTATAAATAGTTAGTGTGCCCCCTGTGACAAGTATCCTGTCACAGGGGGCATCGAACATATTCCTATCCACAAATTGTAGATAGAACTTTAAGAAACTGCTGACTAAGTCACGAATTAACCGGGTAACCAATCCCAGACAGCAAATAGCTACAAGTAATGCCGTAAAATATTATCCGCTAAACTTGGGGAAATACCTTCGGAACAAACAACACGTTTCTATCAGCAGCTAACATGATAAAACTTTACTGAAATCATTAAGCTCCTCTCCTCATGCTAACAAACAAAAAGTGCTGGACTTTAAAAAGTTTCAGACGGCTTCCATTTCCTTTGTATATATCTGAACCACATAACAAGCTGTTGAGTATATTTGATTTAAAAGTTTCTAGCGTTTTGTAAGATCGAAGTAAGAACCTATGCGCTATTCTAGTCTCGATTTTAATTACCCTCAATTAGAGTTAAATACACCCAATGGCTGAAGGCGAAAACTATGCTAAGTGTAGTGATTCGAATATACCGAATTGAAAAAGAAAACAGAAAAACTATCGGTACTGCACAAGCTGTTAATAGCGATGAGACATTTTCATTCTCAGATATAGATGAAATTTGGTTATTTTATTCTCGCAATTTAATAGTGAAGAACAGGGAATTAACACTTTGTTTGCTACTCCCCGATATCATTTAATTAGAATTAGTAAGTCATGAGAGTATGGTAAAAATAATGTTAAAACGGAGCAATTTTCAAAATATGAAATGTGAAACATTGAAGTTAATCATTATGTGGGTATTAGGATTTACTCTTATTATCGCCGCACAATCCGCGATATCTTCGAATATGACTGTTATTACCAATGGTGATGGAAATACTGCTTGTACCGACAATGGTGTCGATACTAACAACATCAAACTTTATTCTTGTAACTCTTTGCGTAGCGCAATAACAAAGGCAAACCAGACCGTCGACCATGACACGATAAGTTTTAATATCCCCGGTGGTGGTGTGCAAATCATATCCCCCTTAACGCTGTTACCGATTATTACTAATCCCGTTACCATCACGGGTTTTACTCAACCCGGTGCAAGTAAAAATACCAACAGCACCAGTGGTGAATTGAATGCGGTATTAATGATTGAACTGGATGGTACGTTGATTAATATCGATAGTGATACGGCTGGTGGTCTACAAATTAATACCAGCGATTGCATCATTGAGGGGTTGGTGATCAATAATTTTAAATCTCGTGGAATATCAATACGTGATGGTGGAAATAATATTATCCGCGGAAACTTTATAGGTACGCGTGCAGATGGAAAGATTGCAGCTGGAAATGGTGATGGTATTGGAATTCTTGATTCCCCTAACAATCGAATTGGTGATGGCCTATTGCGGGAAGCCCGCAATTTAATTTCAGGCAACACCTACAATGGAATTGCTATATCAGGAGATTTGTCAACGGGTAATCAAGTTGAAGCAAATTTTATTGGAACTGATATTACCGGTAATGTTGAATTAGGGAATGGAGACAACGGCATTCTACTTACTGCTCGCATAGGAAGCGCTTTTTACGCATCTGATAACGTTATTGGCGGTTTAGGCGCTAGCTACCGCAATGTAATTTCAGGCAATCACGGATCTGGCATCAACATTATTCGTGGTGCGCGCAATATAGTATCTGGCAATTATATTGGCGTAAATAGATCTGGACGAAATGAATTACACAATAACTTAGACGGCATCGTTATCATAGAGGGATCATATAATGAAATTGGCGGTGTTGACTTGCTTAATAGAAATGTCATTTCAGGAAATTTAGGTGCGGGTATCAACATCTCGGCGGGGTTTCATGCTAATGATCCAGTGCTCTCCTACGGACAAAAAAATGCTGTTGGCAATATCATCCGTGGAAATTATGTTGGGACTTACAGTAGTGGAAGTAGAGCGGTACCTAATAATAGCGCGGGAATATTATTAATTAGTAAAAATGACAATGTTTATGGCATTTCAGAAACAATTATCGGTGATCCTTATGCACCTGAGGGTGGCAATGTAATTTCGGGAAACAATGGAGCAGGTATTCAATTGGATGGAAAATTAACAACCGATACTAAAATACAGAAAAATTCAATTGGTATATTCATCGACGATGGTTACGAATTCGTTGTCGGTAATGAAACCCATGGAATACTAATAGATAATGGTTCTTCAAATAACTTAATCGGTAGTATCTCAACGATTATTGAAGCAAACACAATTGCCTTTAATGGCGGCGGTCGAGGTGATTATGACGATATAGAGTATAACGGTACTACTACGGAAGGTGGTGTGCAGGGATTATTAGGCCATGGTGTTTTTGTTAAAGAGGGTATAAACAATACCATTCGACTTAACAAAATATATGGGAATGAAGGTAGAGGTATTGATCTTGGAAAGGATAATACTTTTACTATCAATGATCCGTTTCGAACCATTTTTGATGAATCGACAGGAAAAAATATCGGAGTTTTTGACAGTGATACTGGCGCCAATAATCTGCAGAATTTTCCAGTCGTAGTTAATGTAAAATACACTACGGGTAAAGAAATAACCTGGGAATTAAATATAAAACCAGGGACTCCTCTTGATAACCGCAAATACACAGTGGATTTTTATTCTAACCTTGAACCAGATCCATCTGGTTTTGGTGAAGGAAAAAAATACCTTTCGAGCTTAGAAATTATTAGTGATGATGGTCTAAAAAGAAGGCAATTTACGAAAACCTTTGCACCCTATGAAAACTATATTTCGGCCACTGCAACAGATGAATTTGGTAACACTTCTGAGTTCTCTATGGTTGATACCGATGGAGACGCATTGGCTGATGCCTGGGAAGTGCCAAATGGCGGTATTGATATTGATGAGGATGGAAAAATTGATCTGGATGTGCATGCACTGGGGACTTTTAATACATTGACTGTCAAACCAGATCATAAAGATATCTTCATCGAGACTGATTTCATGTTTGACCTAAAGACGTCAAAGCTTTACGCACTTTCCATCAGTGATGAAGACGCACTTAGAAAAGCCTTTGATACTGCACCTGTGGCGAATGCCGATGGTTTATCTGGAATTACACTACACCTTTTAGATGGAGGGGAAGATCCGTATGTCGATCCAATACCTGCAAAAAAATGGAGAAATGCGGATAATAGTTTTGATTGGCCAGAAGAGTTTTTTAGAATCAAGAATGGTACACCAAGTGGAGATGGGAGAGATGGAAAATTTGGCTCCATTCAAGATCGTGCGAGTCCGAACTGGAAAAATATTCGCGCCGCGAAACGGCTATTTGTTCATTACGCATTTTTATCAGATTTATTTTGTAATTTTGATCAAGATAAAAAAGAACATTGTTATTCAGGCATGGGAGAATATGGATTCGCGTTAGGTGGCAATGATTTTTTCTCCTATGGAAATAGTAGCGAACGCGATGTAGCCCCAACATTTATGCATGAATTGGGTCACAACTTGGGAATGCATCATGGGGGACGTCAAGACGATATTAACCATAAACCAAATTATCACAGTATCATGAATTACCTCTGGACAAATCAACATGACTGGATGCGCGAAGATTTGAACCAAAATGGCATCTTTGATAACGGTGAGTTAGATATTAATAATAGCGGTACACCTGAGAATATTTTTGTTATGGATTATTCCAGAAATCCCTATCCAGATTTAGACGAAAATCATTTGAATGAATTAGTGGGTATAAACGGCACTTTTGATTTATGGGTTACAATCGGGCCAAGACTAAGTGGGCCAACAATTAAAAACCGAATTGTTCTCGAAACTGGACCAGTGAATTGGAACGGGGACATAGATTTTTCTACATTTGAACCAATATTAGAAAATGACGTCGAGCAGTGGGGTATTAACAACCCATTTGACACTGACAATAAACCTGAAATATTACGAGGTCATGATGACTGGAATAATCTGCGCTATTATTTTTTGGAGTCACCAGCATTTGTAGAAGGTTACCAAAACACCACTCCTATACAAGAAATATCAGATGACGAGTTTTTAGTACAAAACAGTGTTGGGTTAAGTAATGGAGTACTACGATTCAGTAACAACCAATACTACATTAGCGAATCCGAAAACAACATAACGATTACTCTCACTCGAGGTGGCGGCACCAATGGTATTGTAACGGTTGACTATGCCACGTTAAGTGGCTCAGCCACAGCAGATGTAGATTACACCTCAGTAAGCGGAACACTCACGTTTGCAGAAGGTGAATATTTAAAATCATTCACCATTCCAATTCTTGTAGATAACATCGATGAAACCACTGAAAATATCACATTAACGTTAACCAACCCAACAGGTGGTGCAATTTTACTGATAGCGGAAAATACCAGTGAAGTCCTAATCGAAGATGATGATGGCCCAGGCGTCTTGCAATTTTCTAAGCCTTATTATGATGTCAATGAAACAATAGATATTGTCAATGTTGATGTAACTCGCACAGCAGGCATTGATGGCACCACGACTGTTGATTTTTATACTACTGATGCATCAGCTACTGGTGGCGAGGATTATCACATTACCTCCGGCACATTAACATTTGAACCCGGGCAGACTGTCGCGAGTTTTCCTGTTGTCATAATTACAGATACTGAAACCGAAATAACTGAGCGGATTTTACTAAGCCTCGATAATCCGACGGGTGGCGCAACACTTGGTGCGTATGCTGCCATTGGTTTGAATATTATTGACTCTCCTGTAACGGCTGGTGTTTTAAAGCTTAATGCTGAAAATTATGACGTTATTGAAAGCGCTGGAAGTGTATCTGTTACAGTAAATCGTAGCGTCACAACAGAAGGTGCTATTACAGTAGATTATGTTTCCAGTAATGGGTCTGCGGTAAATGCAGATGATTATACGACTGTTAGCGGCACGCTGAATTTTGATGACGGACAGGATAATGCTACGTTTGACATACCAATATTGGATGATGAACTTATTGAGGGAAATGAAACCTTTGAGATAAGCTTGACTAATGCAACCGGTGGTGCAGGCGTTCAGCCACCTTCTAAGGCTAATATTCACATTATTGATAACGAAGGCCCGGGTACTCTACAGTTTGGTAATGAAATCTTTTTGGTTTCTGAAAAAGCAGGTACGGCTACTATCGAAGTTACCCGAATTGGGTCAAGTAAGGGTGTCATCAGTATTGATTTTACCACTGAGAATGATACGGCAGTAGAGGGCAGTGATTTCACTTCAACCAGCGGCACACTAACCTTTGTCGATGGACAAGCCAGTGCAACTTTTAATGTAACTATCATTGATGATACAGACACTGAAATAAAAGAAAGTGTGAAGCTGATATTATCAAATCCTAGCTCAGGTGCTCTTGCAGGAAATTTAACAACGGCACTTCTTAGCATTGATGACAATGAATTACCGCTTGTTGTTACCAATGTTAACGATAGCGGTTCAGGATCACTTCATCAAACGATACTTGATGCGAACTCCCGAGTAGGACATGACATTATAAACTTCAATATTCCGGGGATTGGCGTGCATGCAATCAAGTATGCAGCGATTCCTATGCCGGTCATTACAGATTCAGTCACCATTGACGGTTATTCGCAACCGGGCGCACAACCTAATAGTTTACGCATTGGTGATAATGCCATCATTTTAATTCAACTCGATTGCGAGGCAATTTTAACTGACCCGGGTAGCCCTGGCACACCGGAAAAGTGTATACCGGATAGACAAGTTTTTACACCATTTATCGATGGATTAACTATAGCTGCAGATAATTCAGTAATTAGAGGTTTGGCTATTACTAACTTCAATGGCTCAGCAATTAAAATAAATTCGTCTGGGCGTAGTAACATCGTACAAGGTAATTTCCTCGGTGTAGATCCCAGCGGAATAGATACTCACCCTAATCTTACCGGCATACTAGTGCACGGAGACTCGGAAAATAATCTAATTGGTGGAGTTGAACCTCAATTTAGAAATATTATTTCAGGTAATATACAAACTGGTATTACCGTTGAGGTTCCACGTACTTATCCTATGATTGGAGGGCACAACCTAGTTCAGGGTAATTATTTAGGTACTGCGCGAGATGGTGTTACTTTGCTAGGTAATGGAATTGGTATTGTAATTAAAAACTCAAACAATGTTGTTGGTGGCATTAGCCCCGGTGAAGAAAATATTGTTGCTGGCAATGTAGCAGGTGTGCAGAATAACTACTCCCAGAATACTAGAGGCAGCGCTAATGTAGTTCGAGGTAATTCAATATTTGCGAATGATGGTGGCATTGGAATCTCAGGTTTAGGTTCAGGTACTAAAGGGCAACAGCTTGCTCTATCTCTTATTCCACGTCTATTTTCAGCGATTAGCGCATCTAATTCGGTACGTATAAGCGGTGAAATAGATATCGCACCTGATACACATTTTGAGCTAGATTTTTATATTAGCCAGGATGTATCTAGATCCGGATTTGGTGAAGGCAAAATATATATTGGTTCACATTCAATTACCTCAGATGAAACTGGCCTTGCGACGTATGAAGTTACTCTTCCCTATTTGGTTTCACAAGGACATATTATTACGGCAACAGCAACAGCTGATGGTTATGGTACTACAGGTTTTTCAAGACGGTTAGTGATTGACGACATTTTGCCTGTCACAAACACGGTAAACATGAATGATGACAAGGATGATGGGGCATGTAACAGTTCTCATTGTAGTCTTCGTGAAGCAATTCATGCGTCGAACAATCTCCCAGGTCCAGGTATTATAGAGTTTAACATTCCAGATCCATTTGCAAAGACAATTAAGATTGATTCATATTATGGAAATTATTTACCATTTATTATTGAAGAGCTGATTATTGATGGGTACTCACAACCTGGAGCAAATGTTAATACATTGGCGATGGGTAACAATGCAAAATTGCTAATTGAACTTTCAGGGTTAAGCAGACCAGCCAACCATTATTTTGGAGCGATTCCGCTGTACGCGAATAATAGTACGATAAAAGGCTTGGTGATTAATGGTTTTGATTTTGGTCGAGGAATTGTTGCGGCTGGATATGGTAATGTCATTCAAGGAAACTTCATTGGCACAAATGTTACCGGTGAATTTTCAGTAGCTAACGGTGATGGAATAATAATAGTTCAAGACGAAACCCCAACTGGCGCTAGGGCAACTCTTATAGGTGGTGCTGAGCCTGACGAGCGAAATCTAATATCTGGCAATTTACGTACAGGCGTTCAAGTGATACATGACTCTAGACAGCCTGCAGAAGTCCTTATTCAAGGTAATTACATAGGAACTAATGTTCACGGGACTACTGCATTAAGTAATGGATTGGGTATATTAATCAAAGATTCTGTAGAAGATAGTTTGACGACGGTGGTGATAGGTGGATCAACACCTGAAAAAGCCAACGTGATTTCTGGAAATGAAACAAACCCTGAGATTAAGAGGAGTTATTTCTATCGAATAGGTGCGGGTTCAGGCATAAAGTCCGAATCAACATTTTCGACTCCAACATTTATTCAAGGAAACATTATCGGACTTGATGCAAGCGGTGTTACTCCAATTAGCAACGATGTGGGAATTGTTTGTAAAAAATGTGTTATTGGTGGTTCAGCAAATACTGGTAATATAATTGCTGGAAATTCTAATAGTGGAATCGTGGTTGAAGGATCGAATACTGCCATATTGTCAAACAGTGTTTATGACAATGGTGGATTAGGCATTGATTTAGAAAACAATGGTGTCACCTTAAATGATATTGGCGATTTAGATACTGTCGATACCACTCGACAAAACTTTCCTGAACTTTCTTTGGTACTCGTTCATGGGATTAAAAAAATTCAAGGAACGTTAAACAGTACGCCAGACGCTGATTTTGTCATACAATATTTTGCCAGTAATGCTCTGGATCCGTCGGGTTATGGGGAAGGTCAGCAATTCCTTGGAGAACAGACTACTACCACCGATGCATCAGGTAATGCAGCTTTTATATCGAATATTGATCTCAGTGGATTAGATGGCATGCACATAACAGCAACTGCTACGGATTCACTGGATAATACATCAGAATTTTCTGCGGTTGCTGTAGCCGCTGACAACTACCCACCTTTTGCTAGCAACGACATAGTAGTAACTAATCAAGATATTCCTGTCACAATCGATGTTTTGCTAAACGACACTGATGCCGACGGGAGTTTGATACCTTCCTCTGTTTTAGTGGTTAGAAATCCAGGTAATGGTTCAGTTAATGTAAATAGCTTAACGGGAGTCATTACCTATACTCCAAATATATCGACCATTGGAACCGATAGTTTTCAATACACGGTTGAGGATAATCTGGGTGTCGTATCAAATGCCGCAACAGTTACCGTGGATGTTTTACTGCCTATTAATAAGTTGCCAATTGCAAGCGCAGGTTTAGATCAAACTGGGTTTATTGGCGACATTATTCAACTCGATGCTTCAGCCAGTAATGATCCAGATGGCGATGAGATTTTTTACCGTTGGTTATTAATCCAATACCCTACGGGTAGTAATGCGGTTTTAGTTAATCCAATCAGTAAAACCTCAGCATTGGAACTGGATCAGTTAGGGATTTATATTGCACAACTCATTGTTAATGATGGTACTGTTGATAGCATCTCAGACACCGCGCAAATTACCGCACTAAATACTCTACCGGTTGCAGATGCGGGGCCTGACCAGCAGGTGTCAGTCAGCTCGCTAGTATTGTTAGACGGTAATGCGAGTTTTGATGGGGACAAAGCTGATTTAACTTATCAATGGGCATTAAGCAGTAAACCATTAGGTAGCGTTGCAACCTTAACTAATCCTTCAACGGTTAATCCAAGTTTTGTTGCTGATTTAGTCGGTTCATATACATTTGACCTCATAGTGAATGACGGCTCCGATGATAGTTTATCAGACAGCGTCATCATCACTGTCTCGAATACGCAACCCATAGCGGATGCGGGTGTTGATCAAAATGCCTTTGTTGGCGACAGTGTTTTATTGGATGGTTCAGCAAGTGCAGATGCTGATGACGATAATCTAGCATACTTCTGGTCATTGATATCTGTTCCTGTTGGAAGCAATGCCGTGCTTTCAGATACGAGATTGATGTCGCCAAGTATTTTGATCGATCTGAAAGGTGAATACTTAACTCAACTTATTGTGAATGACGGATTTGAGGATAGTGAAGCGAATACAATGACAATATTTGTTGATAATGTTGCTCCTATCGCGAGTGCGGGTCCAGACCAAAATATTAAAACGCTCGCGGATGTTGAATTAGATGCCAGTGCATCCAGTGATCCCGATGGCGATTTGATTAGCTATTTGTGGAGTTTTGATGTTGTGCCAGGTGGCAGCACCTTGTCTGATTCCAATTTGCTTAATGCAAACTCGCCATCACCAACCTTTACTCCCGATGTGGATGGAGAATATGTCATTCACCTAGTCGTTAATGATGTTGAACTTGAGGGTGAAGATTGGGTTGTTATAACCGCAACCACACCTAACACTCCACCGAATGCCATTGCTGGTGAAGATAAAAACGTGTTTGTTTATGATCTGGTTAGTTTAAATGGTGATTTAAGTCATGACCCAGATGAGGGACCGCAAGCGTTGCGTTTTATCTGGACGTTTATTAGTAAACCTATAAGTAGTTTATTAACTGATAATGATATTGTAGATAATACCAATTCAGTTACTAGTTTTATGCCAGATGTGACTGGCGGTTACAGTCTGAATCTCAATGTGTCAGATGGTGATGCCAGTGACGATGATGAAATACTGATTGAGGCAATGATTGCCAATTTGCCACCTATTGCAGTAGCAGGTATCGATCAGGAAGTGAATCTTGGAAATAAAGTCATACTTAATGGCAGCTTGAGTGAAGATCCGGACGCAGGGCCGTTGCCTATGACTTATGATTGGGCATTTGTTTCTGTGCCGACTGGCAGCCAGTTACTTAACGCCGACATTGTGGGACGAGATACTGCTTTCGCGGAATTCTCCCCAGATGCTGCAGGCGAATATGTGTTGAGTTTAACTGTGAGGGATGGTAATGAAAGTGGCATCAATAACGTGTTGATTCGTGTTAACGAATTGGAGGAACTATTGCCAATAGAAGACCTTAGCGGACGCTTGAAAGACACTAAAGTGAGTTTGGTATGGAGCCCAGCTCCCGGTGCATTAAGTTATAATATTTATCGAAATAGTGGTGTTGAATACACGTTAGTGACGTCGGGATATGTCTCTGACTACGCGACTTATTTGGATTCAGGTTTGGTGATTGGTGATACTTATTGTTATTTAGTGTCATGGATAAATAATAATGGAAAGGAATCGCTTGAATCCAATGAAGTATGTGTGACACCAACGGCGGCGTCTACTCGCTTGAGAAGACGATAATGTGAGATACGAAGCGGCTAGTAAATGGGATGAGTTATTTTAGATGAGATGTAATATTTACTTTTGTTAAAAACGATTTAGTGTAAATTGAGTTGTACTAATTAAATAAAAAACTATTGAGAATACTATGATAAAAAAATATATTGAAACAAGTATGCTTGCCACTCTTTTTGTGTTTGCAAGTGGTTCATCCAATGCGTTAACCATGGATTTTTTTGACTACGCAATTAATAACGACGGCGTGGTGAATGCAGCGTCTTCCGGTAGTGTTGATCCCTTGTTGCTGGGCTTTGATACTAATGGTTTAGGCACGATAAACTACACCATTACCGGAGTAGGGAATCATAGTTTTGATGCGTTTTTCGATTTTGAATTTGATGAAGCCAACAATACTTTTTTCAACGAATCGGGTTCTGCGAACGGAGTATTGGCGGCAGGGCAGTCTTGGGAAATTGACGAACCCGGCTACACATTTGGTGATATATACAATAACGTATTAGATAGCACACTGGATAATACAAACTCAGTGCCCGCAGGGTCGGAAGACGATGTTTCGTTTGCCTTGGGTTGGGATTTCAGTTTAGCAGCGGGTCAAACAGCAGAAATAACGTTAACTCTATCGGATGTATTAAACACCTCAGGATTCTATTTGCAACACACTGATGCAGAAGTAGGTGCAAACTTTGACTTATCTGAGAGCGTTTATTTTTGGAGCGATATGACTATTACTGATGGAACAGTTGAAGTACCAGAACCAACGTCGTTTGCCTTATTATTGATTGGCTTATTGGGGCTTTCGCGAGTTTCTCGACAGTATAGATAAATGATTGATATAACTTTACCTGTACTCTGCGAATGACTAATTCAAGCCAAAACCAACAATTTCATAAGTCCATTGTTAAACGATTTCCAATAATAATTAAGCGAACACTGATAATATAATAACTTAACATACTCTCACTTTAAAATATGTTTCCAATTTAAATTATTCTCTTCACAATCAACAGCTCCTAGTGTATTTACTTTTGAGGCTTCAAGCTGACTCACCGCAAGATGATTAGCGATTGCAGTTGAATCTAGCCCTATCACCTACGTTTCCCATACGCAATAAGGGTACTGACCCCTTTTAAGAAGTGAGCTGAAAACTGTGCATTGTAATAATATTAGTTATTATTTAGCAAACCAGTTAAGTAATTATTTATTAGAGATTCAGACATAGATTTCATGTCTTTTACACTTAGATCGAGTTTTTTTGTCATAGTAAGTATACAAATACCGTGAACTCCGCACCATAAGGTTTGTGCCGCCTGTTCGATTTGACGTTGGTTCAAATTTTCTGAAAGCGGCTGAATTAATTCTTCGATTAAAATAAATACCCTATCAACTTTACTCTGATACCAGGCGGGTTTCGATGTATCATCTTCCAACACATGTTCGTAGATCATATTCCACAAATTACGATGTTGTTCAGCAAAATCAATATACGCATGACTCACAGCAATTAAACAGGTTCGCGGTGCGCGGCATTTGCTGCTGGATTGCTGTAAAGCAATATAAAGCTTGGCTAAAGTTCGAGCGTTCGCGTGCAAAATCAGATCATCAAGATTGTTGAATATGTGATAAATCATTGCCACATTGTATCCAATTGCATTAGCAATTTTTCTCGCGCTTAATCCCGATAATCCTTCCTCTTCTACAATTTGTTCAGCTGCGACTAAAGCCAATTCCTGAATTTCTTCTCTGGTGTGGTCACTTCTTCGACCACTCGTGCGTTTTTTATTTTTTGACATAGCGTACAAAAATCCTGTTGACAGTTTAAATTAAACGGTGTTTAAATATATTAAACGGTGTTTAATTAATAAAGCCGTTTAATATAATTTGCTACTTTGATTTTAGCATATATCCCACAAGGGTTTTTTTACATCATTTTTAAACAGTGTTTAATTAATAAGGGGAGTATCATGAAATTATCTAATATTCGAACACTTATTCACGGCTTCAGCAGTATCGGTTTACTCGTTTCATTTTTTTTAATGCAGCCTATTGCTTCAGCAACAGGTCTGATTTCGCCAGTTAATAGTAATTACACTCCAATCAGTATTAAATCTCATAAGGTATTGGTTACAGTGGAAAATGGTTTTGCTATAACTAAAATTGACCAGGTTTTCCACAACCCAAACACAGACGACCTGGAGGCAATTTATCAATTTCCATTACCCAAGGACGCTGTTTCAGCAGAATTTACCATGTGGATTAACGGCAAACCGATAACAGCAGAAGTGCTAGAGAAAGGCCAGGCAAGACAAATTTACGAAGACGAAAAAAATGCAGGAAATCAAACAGGCATAGCGGAAAAGAACAAGCAGCAAACTTTTGACATCTCGGTATCCCCGGTGTTGGCTCAGCAGGACATAAGAGTGCGATTTGTTTATATTCAATCGCTGACTCTGGATCACGGTGTAGGGAGATATGTTTATCCATTGGAGGATGGTGGAACCGATGTGCAACAAACGGCATTTTGGACTGCAAACTCGGTAGTCGAAGAAGCATTTAGTTTTGATATTGAAGTAAAATCCGGCTATCCCATCGAAGCATTCCGCTTTCCACAGCATGTGACAGCGGTAATAGATCAGTTAGATTCAAGCCACTGGAAGGGAACAATTGCAAACGGTGTTAACAGTGAAGAAACTCCACCCGCTGCAACCGCCGTGGCATCGTTGGATAAGGATATTGTAGTTTATTGGCGACTTGCCCAGAATTTGCCGGGGAGTGTAGATCTTGTTACCCACAAACCAGATCCCAATGGCAGGGGCACATTTATGATGACGTTCACGCCTGGGGATGGTTTGGCAAAAATCGTAGAGGGAGTTGACTGGACGTTTGTGCTGGATATCTCAGGTTCAATGCAGGGTAAGTATGCAACCTTGACGCAGGGCATAAAGCAAGCACTGGGTAAGTTCAGCTCAAATGATCGATTTCGCATTGTCTTATTTAATAATTCAGCTAGGGAATTAACGTCTGGATATGTCTTTGCTACACCAGAAAATGTGTCACAGTACATAAACGCTGTTGAATCTGTTCAGCCAGGTGGCGGCACCAATTTGTATGAGGGATTACTAAATGGCATAAATTCTTTAGACTCTGATCGATCAAGCGGTTTGATTTTAGTAACGGATGGCGAAGCTAATGTTGGTAATACTCAATTCGAACATTTCAATAAATTGCTTGCACAATCAGATGTACGACTTTTTTCCTTTGTTATGGGTAATAGTGCTAATAACAGACTCATAGATAGAATGACACAAGTATCAAACGGCTTTTCTCAATCTGTGTCAAACTCCGATGATATTGTCGGGCAAATTTTATTAGCCAGTAGTAAAATCACACACGAGGCATATCACAATATCGCCTTGACGATTGATGGAGTCAATGCCTCTGAGTTTTCGCCTGATCCTATATCGAGTTTGTATCGGGGGCAACAGCTAGTCATCTTTGGGCATTATTGGAATCAAGGGCTTTCCAGTGTTTCCTTAACGGGTAAAGTCTCTGGCATTGAAAGAAATTATCAATCTGAATTTGAATTTCCTGCACAATCCAATTTAAATCCGGAGATCGAAAGATTGTGGGCATTCAGCAAAATAAAACAAATGACTGAAACACTTGATACGCTAGGTCCAGATAAAGATATGGAACAGGCGGTAGTGGATTTGAGTATTGAGCATGGTATTGTTACTGACTATACGTCTATGCTGATTGTTGATGAAAATCGGTATCAGGAACTCGGTATCGATCGAAATAATCAGTTACGTTTGCAAACAGAGCAAAACGCCCAGGCGAATCGCCAAACTCAGACGGCCAGTGATAATCGTGCGGACCAAAATAATCCGATGTTTGATAGTTCGCGAGCAGATGTAGCAAGCAGTGGAGGTGGTTCACTAAATCATTGGCCGCTCACGGGATTGGCTCTCATGCTTATTGCTCTGCGATTCTTTCGAAATCCTCGCTGTGTTACAATCGAGAATTGATAATTGAAAATATTGTTCTTACTCTTTTCTTCAGTAACGTATATGTATTAGAGCAATACATAATATAAAGGTCGAAGGTATTCACAAGGCTTGTTTGGAACAGGCCTTGTGTACTTACTAACATAGTTCATTTTGTAATTTCGTTTTTTTGGTATTTTCTAATTACATGTATATTTCATTTTCTATGAAAATATATTTAATAACTTCTCTTTAGTACTTCTTAACTTTTCTTTACTAAATGTTTAACATTTCATGCCTTAGTTATTGAGATTCGCAAAAAGACACTTATCCCAACCTGCAGGCAATCCCCTATAATGCGCTCATCACCGATAGACATTTCATGCTCTTTTCTTAATGCTTTGTCTGCTCCCAACCACCTGCTCTATGCAATCTCCCTTGCCAGGGCTTGCATGGAATGATGCAAGTATCCAGATTTAGGAGATTGATCCGCTACAGCGCAAAAACATCGAGGAATATACCAACTACAGTGATAGGTTATATCGTTCCACAAAACTACATGCGCTTTTAGCTAGCACGACTTTCAAAATTCATGACACCTAAACTCGCTGGGAAATACGACGCAGGAACGCTTCTCCGATTAAACTATAAGCAATCTGGATTATTAGTAAATCAACTTTGTATTAATTATCGATTGAGACTTAAAGAATCATGGTTATTAGAATTAAGTAAAGTAACTTAACACTTTACATCACTAAACCCTGCAAAAAGTACGAATCAATCAGAGTCAAAAAACAGTTTAAAAATAATTTCTATTGACGCAATTAACATTTTCGTTATACATTCTTAGAAAATGTAAATTATAGAATAGAGATGAGCAATGAAAACTACAATAAAATCGTCTCTGGTAATTCTGTTTTCCAGGTTTGTTTTTTTTCTTTGTACATGCAATTTGATTGTTGCATGTTCTCCACAGAAAACAGATACAACCAGCTCGACACCCAGCCAACAAATTCTAATTGATGACTTAAATTCCAAACAAAAACTTTGGCTGGAATCAGGTGCTGTCGATTATTCATTTTCCATTCACAAGGAGTGTAATTGTCCAGACAACATTATACCGCCAATTAATGTCAATGTTGCCGCACAAAGTAGCGAAGTCGCACAACATAAAATAAACAATAGACGTCGCCAGTCAAGTCAGACGAATCGTTCCTTATTCAATGCACCCAAAAATATGGAACAGTATTTTAATGAACTGCGCCAGGCTATTTTGTTGGGAAAAATCCGCAATGTTACGTACAATTTTCAGTACGGCTTCCCTAGCGTCATTACTATTCGACAAAGCGCCGACAACCAATTGCAACAGTCACTTGTCCATGTCAGAAATTTCACGATGGCTCGCACTCAACAAGTCGCTAAACTTGTTAACTTATCAGGTATATTGACTAACGACGCTGCACTTTCACGTTATTGGTTAGTCGTTGATAACGGCCAGTGGTATGAATTAAAATTCAATCCGGTTTTGTTAACAACAGTTTTAAATATTGTTTATGGAACACAAATCCAGGTCCATGGCGTACTTCAATATACGGGGAATGATGCTCAAATATTAATTGAAGTATCTCAAATTTTAACTGGTAATACTCAAAACAACGGGTTGACATTAAGCGGCAATTTCGCGTTTTATCTATCTCCAGGCAATAATAACTACAATTATTATTTAATAGAAAAATCGGGCAATGCGATTGCACTAGACTTGCCTAACACTCTACAAACAAATGTAATAAATTTAAATGGCCAAAAAATTACTATCACGGGACAATGGAACTTAACTCAAACACGATTCATCGTTTCTCAAATTGATGTCAGTTCATACACTCCAATTGAAAAAATTGGCAGGTTAAGATTATCGCCTTCGGTTCTACCCAATTCGCCAAACCAATACTTATTCGTAGAAAGTAATGGTCTAGCAAATGTCATTAGATTCCCCGAAGCATTACTGTACGAGGCACATAGGCTGTATTCAAGCCAAGCACAAGTGCGTGTCACGGGTTTCCTTGTACAAAGACTCAATGAAGTTTTTATCGAAAGTCAACAAATCACAGAATTGGCGAACACACTTTTCAATGTTCAAACGATAGGTTTTATAATTGAACAGGGAATAAGTTTCCCTGGTTCGCAATATAAAATGTTAAAGCTGCAAACCGATACTGGGACAGTTGCCTATATCGAAATTGATCCAGCAAGATTTCGATTAAGTGATTTAAATTTGATTGGAGCACGGATACAAATTGCTGGTGAATGGCTACAAAATAATTATAACGGACAGTTTTATATCGCAGTTAGTCAACTCAATATTCTATCGATGCCACAATCGCCTTCAATAAATTTATCGGGATATATCATTGAAGCCGGCATCTTAGGAGATTTAGCGAATTGCAATAGTCAATTAATGCGTTATAAGTTGCTAAACGATAATGGGCGCGTTATAGATTTACAGCTAGACATCACTACGCAGATAATAGGTGCAACTGCACCAGGAAACAACTTCCAAATTGGCGATCGTGTTATAGTGGGAGGATTCCAACAAAATAACACATCATTCCAAGTACAAACCGTGCAAATCTCAGCATCTTCATCAATTCCATATGAAAATCGTCGCGTAATCGCAGGTACCATTAATGCTGTTTACGATAGTTGCGCTCCTACGGCAAAAATTGCGATTTTTCAAGCAGATAATAATCAATTTATTAACCTGGCTATACCAACCACAGTAAATTTTCTTTACTCGGGTTCTTTAGAGAATGGAAAGCGTGCACAATTTTCTGGGCTATTTTCTACTGACAATTCTGCAGCCATTGTCACTGACATGACAGTATTATCGCATCAACCTCAACGCAACATCCAAGGCACCATTAGTTATGTCCAAGTATCAAATAATACTATAAAATCAATTCAACTAAGCCTAGATGATGGTGCTAGTGTAGAGGTAGAAGTATTTACACCTGGAACCCAAATACAAGACAACGTATCGCTTACACCTGGATCCAGAATACGCGTAGTTGGAGCCGACCTGCCAACGGGCCTTCCCCGATTTGCAGCGCATCAAGTATATATTGCTGACCCAAGTTTGCCACTTGACCCTGTCTCAAACACAAGCATCACAAGTATGCAAATTGTTAATGATAATGTCCAATTTATTATTAAGCATCCGGGAAGATTTTATATAGGTGCAAACGATTGGTTTTTACGTATAGGCACTGAATTATTTCTTGGCATCATCATGCCAGGTGATTCAACAATTCTTATTGTTAATGTGCCAAAATTAACATTGGATGCCATTTCCAATGGGTCAAGTATGAGCCTAAGCTATGGCCCTGACGACGCACGACAATTAAATCTAGGCGCACTTAATAAATATTTGATTACTCAATCCCGCTCTAATACTCAAAACTAGGGACACAGATTACCTTATAACTTAACAGGTATTCACTATTCCACAACCCGTTACAATGGTAGCAACCACCTGAATATATAATCTTCCCTGCATTGACAGATGGGTAATGTAAGAGTTTTTACTAGAGAAATTAATTAAGTTAATAATTTATCAGTGACTCCTTTACCACACCGCATTAACTCCGTTGGCGTTAGGTCAAACCAGCGTTTAAAGGCGCGATGGAATACGCTCGGCTCTGAATATCCCAACAAGTAAGCCACTTCTGAAACACCAATGTTTTTATTTTCCAAATAATGTTTTGCCAGGTTTTTTCGCATATCATCCAATAATTCTTTATGTGACGTATCGGATTCTTTCAATTTACGTTGCAATGTTCTTGATGTCATATTAAGAGACTCAGCGATGGCATCAATACCTGGATTACCACCTCGTAAGGACTTCGCTAATTTTTCTCTCACCCGCTCTACAATATCACTTGATATCGGCAAATTTTTTAATAATTCATCAGCGTGACGCGTCAGTACAAGATTTAATGCTGGATCACTTTTGGGAATGGGTGTATCTAAAAATGCTTTGTTAAACTCGATACTATTACAATCACAGAGGAACTCGAGCTTAGCAGAAAAATATTGTTTGTATACCGTCACATCTTTTGGCTCAGCGTGTTGAAAACACACCTTGTTTACCTTCCAGTTTTTGCCAGTAATGGCTCGACCAACACCAACGATGGATGCCAAGGTAAAATCTGCAGCCTGCCAATTTGCGCCTTGAGGATCAGTGCGAAAATAGTGCTTCAAAACTGCAGTTTTTTCACCAACCACTAATTCAATAATGGCCTCATCGTGTAATAAACGATTATAACGTGATGCATTTTCTAACGCCTGACGAAGGGTTTGACTGGTACGAATGGCATAATCCATTACGTCGAACTCTCCAGGGGTTAAACCCTCGCCAGCGTGCAATCCAAAAAATTCATCGCCGGTACGACTAACTAAAAAATCCCACAACGCGATTTCCATATCCATGGGCACACGCGCATTAGCATCACCCAATAGTTCTGGGTTGAGATGAATTGCGTTTGCTGCAACCGCAGGATCAACTCCTGCATTTGATCCGGCGTTTAACATCATCTTAATAATGCTAATAGATTCAGTCACTTGAGAAGATGCGGGCATTATTTTTCCTTTTGGCGCGAAATGCCAATCATGTGTCGTGTTTCGTCACGGCTTTTAGGCGGCGAATTTCTTATCCTTATTCTCGTCAACTGAATTTAAAGGATCGAAATTATGAAAGCACACAGTTTAACATCTCACAAAATAAATTTTTACAAAAAGGCAATTGAGCAATCGAAAAATATGACGGACCCGGTGTTTGTTCAACGTTTAGAGTCAGCAGCACTTGCGATTTTTACACTCGGATTTTATGTCAGCTTAGACGCTAATGGGTGGTTATTTTTGGCCCTTATTTTAGCGCCAGACTTGTCACTATTGGGTTACTGCAAAAATCAAAAACTAGGCTCAATAACATACAACCTTGTACACAATTACACATTACCCATTGTTGTGGGTGCGCTAATGGTGCTGTTTTCCATACCGCTCGCAGTTGAAGTAACACTGATATGGGTAGCACACATCGCCATAGACAGGACCATGGGTTATGGCCTGAAATATCCTACCAATTTTAAACACACTCATCTTAGCTGGAAATAAATTTATTTTACTTTTAAAGGAGAAATCTCATGAAAAACGTTTTAACAATCTTAGCAGCCATTTTTATCGTTACTATCATTCCTATAAAATCATACGCCGACACCGATTTTTATGTTGAATCAGATCCATTTGCGTTTGCACTCAGTGGGCACTCTATTCACGTTGGTGTAGAAGGTGATCATTTCCGATTTCAAGCAGGTAAGTTTGGCGCGACCCTGCCCGACTCATTTAAAGATAATGCCAATTTTGATGTTGAACAAACTGGTTACGGCGTTAAGTTTGATGTCTTCAGCAAAAAAGAGGGTGGCACATTTGTCGGTGTAGAGTATGGTAAAACAGAAATTGATTTTAAGCATGCTTCAACAAGTGCCACAACACAGCGTGATTCTAATTTATTAGGCGTAAGAGTTGGTTATAAATATCGAATCAATAAAACCTTTTATGTCATGCCCTGGGTTGGAATTGACAGAAATATTTCTGACACATCAACCGTTGATTTGGGCGGTGAGGATTATAAAATTCAAAAATGGTTTATCTTCCCCACTGTACATTTAGGCATGCAGTTTTAAATTAAAATTGTTAACAATGCCTGTAGTGGTCTACAGGCATTCGTACACCTTGATAGATGATAAACAATCGCTATTAAGGGATGCAAATGATGAAAAGACAAACATTTACCGCGGAGTTTAAACACGAATCAGCTAGCCTTGTAGTAGATCAAAGCTACTCGATTCAAGAAGCATGCGACGCTGTCAGTGTTAGCGATGGCTCGATACGAATGTGGGTTTTCCAGCTGAAAAAAGAACACAACTGAGAAACCCCAATTGGTAGCAAAGCGTTGACGCCGGAACAACAAAAAATACAGCAATTGGAAGCCACAATTAAGCGGATAGAACGGGAAAAAAACATCTTAAAAAAGGCTACCGCTCTCTTGATGTCAGACAACCTGAAGTCATCGATATAATTGAGACATTAAGGGAACAATATCGGGACAGCTTAAAGCTGACGGCGAATTTGTTGGTCGTTACAAAACAAGAAGCTTAGTTAAGGAAGCCGGCTTAGTAAATAAACAATACAAACAGCACTGCTATAAAATTGCTTCGGATCAATGGTATTGAATACTAAGATCAGTCAGAATTTAGTATGACGAATTTTTTAAAAAGTCTATGTCGATGTACGAAAAAACTTGACCACCTCAGTTATTAACGTACATATCAACAATATATTAGTTCAGCGGTATTAATAGAAAGGATTATATTTTTTTAAAACGTAAGTAAGAATAATATTACACTAGAAGAGGGTTTTATGAAATATTCAATTCATTATCTTTCGAATATATGTCTTTAGCAACTTTTCAAAGATTATTAATCTAGTTTTCTTTTCGATTTCAAATTATTAATATTTTCAAAACATAATGTCAATACATTTTATCTTGCTTGTAAAATAATTAATTGATATGTTAACCCTAATTATTCAAAATAAAAACCAAAAATTAATTATTTTGTATGGAAAATTAGCGAGGACCTTGGATGAATGTCTGACTGAATTACAACTTAATTCTCTGCTTGTTGTAAATTGGAAATCGATGACTCTAATTGGAATTTAGTGCTCCATCAACAATCAGCACAATAAGTATGGCATTTAAAAAATGACAAAATTGATAGACCATAACCATGTAAATGTAAGTTATTCGCCACGTCGAGGAGAGCATATTACCTACACCTCTAACAAATATTGGGTCAGACCTAATTTCTATAACTGTTTCACAGAATACGAATATAAATCGCAAATTCAAAATAAAGTGGGTCGTTGAAAACGTGAAAAATTGAATTTTTTACTAATAATGTAATCTGCACAAGATAAGTCTTGTTACTGATAACACATATAGTAAAATTTAGATACTAACTTAATTGCAGCAATTTTAACTAACGTATTTCAGAAATTATTTACTATAATTTGATTGGAAATTTTTTCAGATAATTTTTATATACTAATAACTTTTAAAATCAATTTTTGATCATGAAGTGCCCCCTCTATTAGATGCACAATGTATCACTTTCGAAAAATGTTTAGCGTTACTACTTGAGAGTTAATCACTAACTGACAACCTAGAATTTTGAATAATTAGTGGAACCAATACTAATGAGCAGCAAAATGCGTATTTGACCAAATAGTTGAAAATAATAATACTGTTATATTTCATAGGTTCTATTTTCATTCTATTTACTTTGTATTCAAATACTACGCTCGTTCCTGTAATTAATCTTTGCCTTGTGAGAGTCTCTTTATATACTATTATTTTTTAAAGGATGTGAAGGTGGAAGATACAAAAATTATGAAATGACTAATTCGGTAATTATTTAGTAGCACCCTAATTTCAAGTAAATTTTGAGACTGTTAATGGCGCTCACTCTTGTAAAGAAAATAGTATTGCTGCAATCATTAACTTTGGATAATTAATGCCCAATAATTTAAAAAACTTGAGTTCGGGAGATTTCTTATTAGCAATTGCAGAATGCGATGACATCTACACTACTAATTTAGTCAATTCGCTAGCTTTAGAGAATATCGCTCAGAAAATTGTAAGGTTTAAATATAATGGTTACGCAATTAGTAAATTATTGTTAAGACCGCCCGAACTGATTGTCGTAGATCTTGATAGTCAAGAAGTGAGTGGGATCGGCTTTATTCGCAGACTTCGAGAGCTTAAATTTAGCAAATCGATACTTGTTCTTTCCAGTCAATCGGATGATTCCGTTTTGCGAGACACTTTTTATAGCGGGGCAAATTATTTTCTTCACAAGAATAAATCCAATTTCTCTGAATTCAATATGGCATTAAAAATGATTAGACACGGTAAAAACCCGATGCCACAAAGTCTAATTGATCAAATTTTAAAAAGTATGTATAAAAAAAGAAGATTTCCGAGATTAGAACCAAGTATAGGTTTGACCTATAGAGAAAGAGAGATATTCCAATTATTGAACAAAGGGATCACCCCCAAAGCCATAGGTGACTTGCTTAATATTAGTTATCATACCGTTAGGACTCACCAAAAAAACATATATAGAAAGATGAACGTAAATTCGCTGTCAGAAATAATGGTATCCCATACAGTGAAATAGTTCATATATAGGCCTTATATCGCATGTTTGATAAGTTTGTTTCACCAGGTATATAGTCACTAATAAAGATTAGTCAATTTAGAATATTTTAATACAACTACCCGTACTTTGGTTCGCCGAGTCAGAAAATTCAATATAAAATTGAAACTAGTGGCATTTATACCATGTTGCTTACACCAAATTGCGGTATAGCAACGATTGGAATTTAACACTATTATTAGCTTTTGATATGGTCACACTAACTCGGTCGCTCATATTCTATTGCAGCATAGTGAGATTGCGTATCCGGGTTAGTATAGTCACGCCAAAATAAGAAACTAGTCGTGTTTTAATAAACTAATATACAATATTCCGAGAATAAGAGGAGATATAAAAATGGAGTTTTTGTGCTCGATTTATCTAGAGTGAATCATATTTTGATTCGACTATGGATCTTCGGTAATAGCCGTAGATGACCACTCGAAATGAGGATAATGAATGGAAACTCAAATGAATCTTCCGCAAATCGAGATCACTGATTTGGTGACTCAACATTACACGGTAGATTACACAAAATTCAAGGCACATGACCGCATTTCAACTCCATGGAATAGCATGACAACTCTGCGTCGCTGTACATTGAAACCTACATACGCTGCCATGTTCAATAACGGTTTTTAGGATCATCTCGGTCCAAGTTAAGAATGTATTAGCAAGTCCTCATCAACTTACCAACTGGTATTTTCAAGCTTAACAGTAAAACTCAATTGAAAATATTTTGTGTGAAATGGGTGAATGATTAACTTATATACCTATTATGTGTTTCTTTAAAAATAATACTGGACTAAGGAATGAAAAATATTAACAAGGTGCTCATAATAGAAAACCAGAATTTGACGCGGAAAACACTAGTAAATGCTGTCGAAGTATCACTAACATCTAAGATAATTTATCAGGCATCCACGATAAAACAAGCGGAAGACTTGTACGCTCGGCAAAATATTGATCTAGTCATAATTAATCTAAATTTACCCGATGGCTCTGGCATTCACCTATTAAAATATATTAAACAATCACTACCAGCTACATTTTGTGTAGTGATAAGTACATATGATGACGAAAAGCGAATATGCGCCGCATTACGTGCCGGTGCCGAAGGATATTTATTACAAGATCATACTCAGAAAGAAATTGAAAAATATCTTTCTAGAATTCTAAACAATGAACCACCTTTATCACCTTTGGTTGCAAGAACGATTTTACAACATATAAAACAACGACCTGTCGAACATTCTCATTTTGAATCCGATAAAGTACTATCGGAAAGAGAACGTGAAGTTTTAATGCTCACAGCAAAATCCTACCAACGAAAAGAAATTGCGAATTTTCTAAAAATTAGCCCACATACCGTTGCCACACATATTAAAAATATTTACTCAAAGCTAGGAATAACTTCAAAAGCAGAAGCTGTTTTGGAGGCTTCAAAAAGAGGCCTGGTAGAGAGCATTTATTAATATATTAATGAAATTTGATCAAACGGTTCAATAAGAAAACTGGTAATTTAAATCAAATTTTTTACTTTTCAGATTGACACAATTAATTAAAAAAATACGATTCAATCACCCATATAGGGGATACACATCAAAATTTATCCTGCTAATATTTGCAACACCAGTGAAGTAGGGAAAAATTGCTGGTACCTAGGAATTAAGATAAACATGAGCTACAAATTTTGTATTCTAAACAAACACTAAATAACATGTTTATCTCAATTTGTACTCTATCCTGATATTTAATTTGTCAGTAATTGCATGCATACAAAGCATCGTGCTTATTAATTTTTTATATGATTCAATTTGCTTAGTTTTAAAATTAAGTTGATGGAGTAACACTTCTTTTAAAGTAAGAGCACAAGGAAATATGAAATGAAGAAACATGATGTAAAATTTTATTTAATTTTTATGTTTTTGATGGTAGCAGTAATTTGGTCATCTAATGCATTTTCGTGGACCACCAAATTTAGTGACAACCCAATAAGGAGGAGTGTTCCGTTCGAACCATGGTTGGAGGCGGACTCTTATTGTGATCCACGCACTATTTTTGGACAGAATGTGTTAGAGTTAAAATCATACACCAAGCAAAACCACACTAGTAATTACATAGTTGGTATTGTCCCGAGCATGGATTATAGAAGTATTCAAGACAGGTATGGTTATTGGTACGCATTACCAATTCCTACAGGTTATATTACAGATCAATCTGAAGCTGCTGTTACCTTCACTGCGCTCACTTACAACATGGCAGCTGCAAGGATAAAATCAACCCATTATCGATATGATACAACATATGGAGTATTGCTTAATTTGGGTCAGACTAATTTAACGTGCTTCGATACAGACTAGTTAACATTTTTGAACATTCAACAAAATCGTTCAACCAATATGTAGTACAATTATCTAATTGTGCTGCACATTGGTTTAGTTTGAGAGGTTTATGCTTTTTATGTATGGTGTAAAAAATAATAAAACCCAAATAATAATTATTTCATTTATTACTCTAAGCATGATTAACTCAATTGTGTATGCATTACAAAAAAATGATACTACTAACATTTCTAAAGAACAAAATAGTCGTTTCTCCTATGTTATTCCAAGCAAGTTAAAGCTAGTTCCTCTTAATATATTAAGTAGCTCTATGATGGGAGAAAAACGAGCAAAAAAATTGCTTCACAATGCAAAAAAAATGCAGTCTAAAGGGTATGTCGAAGTAACAATTGATAACTTTCCGCATGAAATAGATTTAGATGACATATCAATGAAGCTACTATTATTGAAAGATAAGTTGTTTCAACGAAGTGTGATCACAGTGATCAAAGACAATTTCCCGATTAAATCATTTTACGGGAGCTCAACGACAAATGCTGTGTCTGTTGAGTATTATTTTTCTGTAAATAACAATGCCACTATCGTGTTTGAGGAAGCGTACTATTTAGTATTTAACGATGTTTTGAAATTTCCATTAGAAATGGTTAATCGCGAAGTTGCAGGCTTGCCAGCAATGTTGCTAACTATGGCTACAAGTTTAAATGGAAAATCAATGACATCATTGATGTGGGCAGACAATTCAAAACTGTATAAACTAACATTATATGAACAAAAACGCGATCCTCTGTTAGAGTTGAATTTGCTTAGAAGTGCTAATGCACTTACAAGTATTTCTGACTAATTCTCAAATATTCATAGTATTTTATTGTAAGATTATTTGAGAAAAGCGATGTGTAAATAATTATTTAATTAGTGGATATTAAATCATATTGAGCTTCACTTCATGTTAAAAGTTATGCGTCTAACTATCATGCAAGAGAAGCTTAATGCGGGTTAGAGCCCTACTGAATCAAAACAAACGATACTTTCATTTGCAGGCCAAACGCAGATTGTTATAGAAATTTTGACAGTCAAAACGACTGCGTATCTAATGCACGATATTGTTAATGCACACCCGTGTAAAATAATTAAGTAATCCGTCGTTAAAATTGACAATAAGCGAGTTAGTGGAATAAAGATGGAGCTATTTCCAGAACCGAACGGAAAGATTCTGAATAATAGTTGCAAACTGCATTTGGAGTACACTAAAAAACCGTTTGCTTTATTCAGCATATTCGTCAGAAATAGGGATAATTCATGTTATGAGGAAATCCTTAAGTAAAAATGACCAATAAATTATTCCGGAGAGTCAAAAATAGTTGTCATGCTTTGCGAGGAACAGAATAAAACTCGGTTTTGAAACTAAACACTAGGTTTTATAATGAAAGGAAAATATTATGAAATTATTTAGTCACTTATTTATTTTACTTGTAGGGATTGGGGTCGGGCTGGCATTAAATTTCCATAATTCTGATACAAATCAAAATAAATTGTTAACAAAAATATTGAGCGAAATTCAATTAGTCCACGCATCTAATAAAGAATCTTCTTTTGCAATATCCAATACATCTGAACATACGCAAAATAGCAACTGCGCCATACTAAACTCAACTGCTGTCGATGATGCGTTTAGTCGTAATATGGATGTGTTTTTGGATTTGTTAAAGAATACTCAATCATCGGTAATAAACCAAATTGACTCTAACATTATGAGAGAAAAAACATTTACGAGTGAGGACTTTCAGACGATGATGACAAAACATAAGGAGTCTTTAGTTTCTGAAAACGAAGTTGAAACGCCAATTTCTAAAGGTTTGATGCCAACCCATAATCTCGCTGAGCTAGATGAATTAATTGATATTACTGAAATAGATAAAATAGTCGCTGAAACTAACGAAGTTGATGAAGTAGAAAAAATGAAAGAAATGGATGAAATGATGAGAGCAGAATTTATCAATTCTTTACAATAAAAGTAATAGCAGCCTACGATAAAAAATTTCTAAGGCCCAGTGCGTTTGAAGTCCACATTCATGTGGACAACGGATTATGCTAATAGTACAACGCCAATTGCTCAATGAAGGTTAAAATTAGAAAAACGTGCCGAATAGTTTCAACGAAAATTAATTTCCGTTTGTCTTCGGTCTTTTTCTAAACACATTGGGATAAATGATCGAAGCAGTAAGTTTAAAGTGGATGGAACATATGTTTCTGTAATCTCGAAAATATCATCAATGTATTCTATCCCTATTTTCATTGTAAGACAGTCTAAATGTACGCCTACGAGTTTTCACTTAGCATCAATTCAAATCTAAGGTTTTCAGGAGTATCTTCCGCTATGAAATTAACCATTAATGATAAATGAGAGCCTTATTTATGCGAAACTGCATTTATTTGTTTATTATATTTTTATTCAATTTTAATAATTATACTTTTGCTGAAGAAGGTTTTCCATTACGTTCTAAGTTTCAAGAAGTTAAGGTGTTATCTAAAGCTAATCTAAAGAAGAGATTTGACGATCTTACTATAATAGATGTTAGGTCAAAGCTTGAATATGACATTATGCACATAGCTTCAGCTAAGCATATTTCCATTTCCCGCATCGATTTTGAACAAAAACTTGCCTCATTCATAAAAAATAGGTCAACGGAAATTGCCTTTTATTGCAATGGACGTACATGTGGAAAAAGTTATCATGCAGCGCGTCGTGCTCAAAAAATTGGTTACAGTATTGTCTATGCATATGATGCTGGGATATTTGATTGGGTTCAGGCATATCCAAACAAAAGTGTATTGTTAGGGGAGAGTCCAGTTGATTCTAATAAAATCATTTCTAAAAAGGATTTTTCCTCACGTCTCATAGATTTTGATGAATTTAAAAAACAAATTGCCAAGAAAGGATCTATCGTCATTGATATTCGAGAACCGTATCAGTACGACACAAGAGATAGATTAGTCTTTAAAAACATAAATGTTAAAAAATATCCAACAGACTTGTTAAAATCGATGCTCAAAAACAGCAGGTTTAGAGATCGCCAATTACTGTTGTTTGATAATGTTGGTAAACAAGTTCGTTGGTTACAATATTATTTAAAACAACAAAACTACAATAACTATCGCTTTTTGAAGGGTGGCATCAAGAATAATATTAAGTAGCGAAAAAAAAATAAGAGAGAATGAAGCAAACGTTTTCAGAATCGTTAATATAAGGTAAATTTATTGGGTCAGGATTTTATTGGGTTAGTACCCTTTTAAGAATACTGAAGACGGTCTAAATTTGCGGCATGCAAACACATTCAGGCCATGAGTATTTTCCGCACCACGCAATTACTTCAATGACCCTCTGGTTGATATACGCTCAAGCAACATCAAATTTATAAACTTTCAATCCATAGTTTTAATATCACCAAAACCAACATTAGTGATTTTTCCTAAAAATATTTTTCTTGGAATGAAATATTTCCCTCCCTTCGAGTGTTTACTTAATGAAAGAACGCATAAGTCAGCTAACAAGGCTTGAGCGTTCGAATAGTAAACTTGATTAATGCTATATCATTGAGGGAGTGGTTTATGGGAACTTTGAGTGTTCTTTTACATTTTATCAGTATTTCTATTGTATTTTTTATTTTTAGCGGAACATCGTTGGCAGCAACTTCTTATAGCTTTACCCAGTTAAAAGATAGCCCGACGGCAGCACGTTCAGGAAATAATGTTATTGACATCGATCCAACGGGATTGGTAGTCGGGCAAGCTTTTTCCTCGGATTTTGATAATCATGCTGCGATATGGTTTAACACAGAAAATCCAACTGATCTTACGCCGTTTTTCGACTTTAGCGATTCTGTTGCCCGCGCTATTAATAGTCATCAGGAAGTTGTGATAAGCAAAAATAATGGATCTAGTTTTCTGTGGATTGATGGGGTAGAAACCGACATTGTTAGTCCGACCAGTGCTAGAGTTTATGCTACTGACATTAATGATGTTACACAGATAGTTGGCTCATTAGGGAATTCTAGACCCTCTGCTGGTGGTAACGAACGAGCTTTTATCTGGGAAAACGGCGTGATGACAGATCTTGGGACGTTACCTAATGGTGGTGGTAGTGTAGCTAATGCGATTAACAACTTAGGTCAGGTCGTTGGTAGTGCGTTTGATGTAAACGGTGATGAACGTGCTGTCCTGTGGGATGAAGGAATTATTGTTGATTTGGGCTCTTTATCCGGCGATGTTGGTAGTGAGGCATCAAGCATTAATGATGAAGGTGTTGTAGTGGGAGTATCGTTTACGACAAAAGTCGTAACTGTTGGTAGCACGGTTTATACTGTTCGAGATATTGCACGTGCATTTATATGGAGCAACGATGTGATGACGGAGCTTGGTGGACCGGGTTCGAGCGCCAATGATATTAATAATGTGGGTCAAATTGTCGGTACGACAATGATAGCCGGAGTAAGGCACGCGGTGGTATGGGATACCAGTTTGGTATTAAACGACCTGAATCCTTTTCTAAACAGTGTCAACTGTTTTGGTAATGCGCTTAACGATAATGGCCAGATCATCGGTTCATGCATCAACGCCGATAGAGTGTCACTATCCTTTAGACTGACGCCCTCCGGTACAATGCCTCCACCGCCGCCACCACCTGAAAATAGTGAAGCCGATTTGGAAGTAGAGATTAGTGCAAGCGCGGGTAAAATCAAACGTGGTGAAAAACTTGAATACACGATTGTAGTCACAAACAATGGCCCAGATACGGCTGAGGAAGTTAGCCTCACAAATAAATTGCCATCTAATGTTAAATTTATTTCGGTTAACGGTACTGGTTGCAGTGGGACGACGACTATCATCTGTCAGCTAGCAGACCTCAGTAGTGGCGCAAGTGAAACAGTTTTCTTAACGGTTAGCCCTTTCAAGGGACGTAGAGTTAATAATTCTGTTAGTGCCATCAGTGCCACTGAAGATCCGGATACTGATAACAACACAGATAGCGTTAAAGTTCGGGTAAGAAGATAGATAACGTTGGGTCAGAGATAAAATTGTGGAAATATGCGTTACGTTTTTCTCTGACCCTAATTAATTCAAGCTCAGGCTATTAATCCAATTTAGGGTGATAGATTATTCCACTTTAATACGTATGGATTGCCCTTGTTTCCGTCACTATCACCAAAAATGCGTAAATAGTAAGTTTGGCTCAGAGAGACTTCAACATCGATGGTTTCATTGTCGTTAAGGCTTGTGGCTTCAAATATTAGTGTTCCAAGTGCGTTGTAAAGCGCCAGATCAATGTCGCCATCATTGTGTTGAAAGGTTACATTAATTTGTAGCCTTAATTTATCTTCACTTGGAGTAAGTGTAAACCAATCATCATCAAATTGGTTCGCTTTATATTCCAATTGCGGAGTCGTTTCAACGGCGGATTCCAATGTATCATTATTTTCATAAGTGTCTTCAATATTTCGAGTTGCTTTAAACGATATGACTGAATCAACCGTAGGAAAAAGTGGGTCACTATGAATTTCTTTTTTGAATGTACCTTCTATGGTACTGCCGTCGGCAGATAATGTCAGATCGGTATCACGAATATAAATCGTATTGCCACTAATAGTCGGATGAGGAAAATTATATCCAAAGTCAATATCTGTTCCGGTAAGTTGGCCTGTGAAGGAGTTGTTACCATCGTTTAATGATATGATAGTCGCGCTTTTTTTAGTTATTACAATTTCATACGTTGAGATGTCACCAACAAGATCAGAATTTACGGAATGAGATAATATTTCTTCTGTTGCGATCCACGTGTCAGACAAATCTTCTAAATATTTTCTATCGCCATTTTCGTCTAAAGAGTTTAGGTCTGGGTCAGTGCTATCCGAGTCATTACAAGCCGTGAGAAAAAATAAAATAATGAAGGACAATAAATATTCGTAATTGCAATGTAGGTGTCATAACCAACCTTTTCTTTGTTTGTTAATAGAATTGAGGATGGTCGAATCATTAAGCTCTGAAATCTTTCTCAATTTTACAGATGACCCTCGGTGGTTGTTTTAATTTATATGCGGACTTTTCTTATGTGGATGGTGGATTTGGGTTTGTGATAAATGCTTGGGAAGCTTTTTGAAAAACATAATTGATTATATTACTAGCAATTCCCTAAGTATTCTTTAGGAAAAAATTCAGTATTTTTGTTTGGGTTTCAAGTTTAGTACACAAATAATCAAGCAAATCACCCTAGAAAAACTAGCGATAAATATCGCTAGTTTTTCTAGGTACTATAACCTGGAAGGACGCAGGATAATTTTAGTATTATTTTTATCCGTAAATTTTTTGCGTTTTTTTACTCGAAAAATGTTGCCCACATTTTCCTATTGTTAGAATCCCATACCCAATGTGATACCGGCCACTTGTGTTGTGTGCCCACCAACAGAGTCTATGTTAAATACAGGCCCATATGAGAGACGTTTGTAGTGAAAATCATACCCAGCTCCAACTCTGAACAAACTATCACTGTGCCCATCTGCTCTTTCTTGTCCGTAGAACAAATTAAACTTTAATGCCTTCCATGGATGAACAACGGCACCAGCAAGAAAAAGATTCGCTGCATGGTCAGAAAAAATACGTTCGGCGACTACGCCAACGCCAATTAATTTATTCATCATGGGCAAACGATATTCGAATTCTATTCCCGCAGTGGGTTCAGTACTACTATCTGTTTTAGTTGGCCCAAGAAATATTGCAGCATGATTGTTTCCACCAGCAGAAAAAGCTTTTAGTGGAATAAAAAGTGCGAAGACTAATAAAAAAGAAAATACTATCCGCATGGAAATAACTCCTCCCAGAATTAAAATTAATTTGAACGGCATATTAAAATCAAATCTTTCTTAAAGTAAAGTCAATAATTTCATTTTGTTTTAATTCGCTAAAATTTTTTTAAAAATACAGTGATAATTTTCGGTAAAGGATTACAAGCAATAGGCAATAAATACTACAAAAGTTTATATACATCTCTCATATACATTTTTTGTAGTGAATAAATTAGTTATTAAAACTAATGAAATTGAGTTAAGCACTATAATAGTAGAGTGAGCTGCACACGAAACCTATCGTAATCGGAAAACAAATTTGCATTATCAGGAAGACAACTTTGCATTATTAGAAAACAATAATTGATTATGAGAAACCGAATTTATGTTATTAGAATCGATTTTTATATTCCCATATTTATTAATGTAAATTGTTTTGCCCAAGAAAAATAAAAATTCACTACTCTGAAGATATATTTGAAATCCACCGTAAAAAACGTTCGCAATTTAATTTATTTACAATATTACTTTCGAAAGCCAGTTGAATTTTTTCGATAATAGAAAAATAGAAATTGAATACATTTGAAATAAATGATCTGTTTTTATGCGGAAGGAATTTAAATTAACCAAAATACTATTTTAAAAAACAACGGGAAATAATAATTCACTTTATTTAGTGCAGGAATACAACTTCAATAATATTGCAAATATATTATTTAGTTAAACGCTGTATTGCTCCAATTTTAGTTTTTCTATGTGAATTCACAAAACTATTTTAAATCGAACAATACGATCTTGCGGGGAATCAGTTCACTTAATAAAATTGACAATCTATTTCATAACTTTCTATAAGGTTAATTGAAAATATTTCTTCTAAGCATACGCCAGTTTTTCGACTCTCCTATGCGGTTTTAAAAAACCATTTCCAATACTTCATATTTTTTACTTTTAGTCTCTCAACTCAATAAACCACAATTTAATAATTGACGTTTCGCTTATTGTCATTTGTAATTTTTTTTACTAACGATTGGTGCTAAATCGTCAGCTTGAAGTAAAAAGTGATTTATTAATTGATAAATCGGGAAATGGATTTTTAAACACTTACTATTACAGGGAATAGTGATATGAAATATATAATCGTAATTATTATCTTATTATGGACTCATGCACATGGCGTGGAAAATGTCCCCTCACCGTTCACACATTTTAAGTTTAATGAAAACGGTCCTCAAACCGTTCTAACAGATCATGGAGTTGGTGCAGTAGGCGCAACCGTGACAACTTCAACTGATGCTTTTTCTGATTATGGAAAAGTTGGTCAAAGTTTTAATTTCGACGTTGATCCAAATCACAGCGAATTATCTGCTATGACAAATAGCATCAAAACAGATACGGTGGGCAGTTTTACATTTTGGGCATATCCATTTAGCAACAAATATTTACAACCGTTTGTTTTTGGCGGAACTCCATACACGGAAATGATAAGTCAAATTCAACCTAACGGTACATTTTTATTTTACATCACCGCGAAAGCAGGATCGACAAATTTGCGCCCACTAAATATCAGTTTTCCAAATGTGATACTTGCGAAACTTTGGACACACATTGCTATCGTTCAAGATGGTTCTGAAATAAAAGTCTATGCAAATGGTAGACTGTTAACACCAAATATAAATAACTATGAGTCACCTGGCGCTTGGCTTAGCTATATGTCGGTAGATGGGCCAGGTGTCACCGGAAACATAGATAACGGCGTTATTGGCGGGTATTATAATGTAGGATCCTTTTTACTTAACAGTGGTGGCGGAAAAATTGATGATTTTCGATACTATCGATTTCCATTAAATGCGAGTGAAGTCTCTGCATTGTATAATTGTGGTTTCGGTACCGAAGCAACAAACCCTGAACTAAACCGAAAATGTGATAGTGACAGTGGCCACAATTAATTAATATGATATATGTATGATATATGGGTCAATCTTATTTAATAATATTAAAAATATTTTGAGAAACCTTCGAAAATACTCATCTGCCCCAATATTTGTTTGCTGACCTCTACCACGATTCATGTCATGCTAGAACTGCCACAACAAATTTAGCAGGACGGCCTTGTTAAATTGCTGTTGATTTGTCGAGAAAAGCAACGAAATGAAATAAGTGGCGCATAAAATGTGGCATGTCGGCAGTGTTTATTCAACAGTTCGAGGCATAAAACATGGACTGAATAGTGTAAATCAAGATTAAGTGAAAAGGATTTGTGGGATTGCAGAGATAATAAAATTGTTTAATAGGTTTGACCCCTTGACATTGGAGACAACCTCAAATACATCCAGTCAGCCAAAGTACCTTTAAAAACTGAACTACCTTCAACCTAGAATTCGCAGTTGGATTCGACTTTATAGTGCAAGACAGTTCTTTTATATCCTGTAATCGCTGCATTAGTGCGTCCATGCACATAAAATCGTGATCCAACTGCAGAATCTGGTTTAATCATGTGTTAGGAACAAGGTAATCACATGGTTGGATTGCGGATATCATAAACATTCGAAATGTGGGCTGCAATGAGCAATCACAATTTATGAAGGAAAACAACTAACCTTCTTAGAATATAATATTGTACTGCATACAGATTGGACGAAATGAGGAAGCCATCTTCAAGGGGTATTTTTAAAACATAACGATGACTGATATTATAATGTATCAATTAATAAGTATTTTAAAGATAGAAAGGGTAACAATATGCATAAACCTATGCTCATTTTTGTTTCAATCGTAATAGTAACCATTACTGTTGCCGTCATTTTTCTCAAACCGATTATATTCCATGAAAACGAATACAAAGTCGTTGTTGTTAACATGAGTGAATATCCAATATCTCACATGACTGTGAGTGGAGCCGGTGAAGATTCCAGTCGTATTGGCCCTATAAATCCTGGCAAGTATCGACATTACATTTTTACGCCAAAGCAAAACGGCAAATTGGAATATTTGGTCGTACAAAATAAACGAAATCTTCGTGGTGTTATCAATGATAATTTACAAATAGGTGATGTGGGAGAAATATTTGTAATAGTGAAAGAGATGTATAAGATAAATGTCCGAAGTGAATTTGATTTATAAATACAGATCTTCAGAAAAAACAATGACTAAACAATTGATCACCATCTAAATAGTAAGTTACATTGTGCTTCGACATGGGAAAGATTTAACACACAAACTATTATCAAAAATAATATGTAGAAGCAAATATTGGTAAAATTTCGTTAATCATCGAAATAATCAAACGTAAAAATAGTCACCCAAAATGCGGTTGTTGTAATCGAATCTGTCATCAGTATGATCGAGCACTGAAGGCAAGAGATGGTAAATTCACCCCGATTTGGGGCTACCGAGTCGCCTTTCGGTATCATCGACGGCGGAAGTTGATGCCATTAAATTTAGTCTACCGTAATCATAAACGATTGCTCTGTAAATCCAATTCTATTTTGAGCTTCCACACTTACGTTGTAGCTGCCTGTCGCAGCAGGTGACCAGCTAATATTACCGGTATCTGGATGGATTACCATTCCCGCAGGTGCTGAGGTTAGCTTATAGCTAATTAGCGGATAGCCTTCTGCCTTAACCGTGTAATCATAGGCTGTATCAATACTACCTGTTTCATTTGCCACACTCACAATGGTTGGCGCTGTATCCAAGTTGCTGGTTAGGATTTGTTGTAGACCGCTCAGCCAGATATCTTTCATCTTGCGGTAACCCGAGGTATTCGGATGCTTGTCATCAAGCATATCGGTTGAATAGTTCAACGCAGATTCATGGTCGACAATCACGATTCTATCTCCATTATTAATGCGCGTTTGTGCCATTGCTTCCAGTGCAATGTTGAAATCCGTTGTCGCTTGATGAAATGTAGATCGGTTTATGATACGTGCTAATACCACAGGAATTCCGGGATCATGCATATCGACAATATTCATAATATCTTCAACTCCCGCCACATCAAGTCCGTTGGTTCCAATGTGTAAAGTTATTACCTCGGGCGAATTTATATTTAACCAACCAGCTAAAGAAGATGCAATATCTGCTGGCGTATAACCAGAGTGACCTTCATGATTGCGGTCATGTGTTCCACTACCATCAGTTCCAGTACCCACAAAATCCATGTTATAACCATAATTTATCAGATCAAAATAGAGCTCTGGTCGATAGCCCACACGGTTTGTGATTGAATCACCCAAGGGCAGCAATTTGATGGAATCCACACTCCCGAGATAACCTTTAGCTAGCCCCACAACGCCATCTTGATAATGACGTAAAATTTCGGTTTCGGTTAGAACCCGTTCTGCGATGGCAATTTCATCTAATAAGCCATTAAAATGATAATCAACAACACTGTCATTCATCCAACCAATGTTGATATCAGCATCACTATTGAAGGTGTCTGAATAACTCGCCACCGTACTCATTTCAAGTACTCCATCAACATAGAGTAGGTTAGTATTACTGAAGCCGTCGCGAATCCCAACGAGATGATGCCAGTTATCGTCATCAATGTTACTGTTACCACTGACTGTAGTGCCGTTACCAGAGCGGTCAACCAGTTCAAATTCAGCACTACCATTGTTACATCCAAGCCACCATTTCATGGAACTGACGCCGTCTTGTCTACCAATAACACTATCAGCGCCGTTGCAACTGCCGGTTTTGATCCAAACTTCGATGCTAAATCGACTGTTTGCATGCCAGTTGTAACTTCCATCATCACTGATATTGAGTTTTTCATCCACACCATTAAAGTATTGGCCACCATTGATTTGGCCTGTCGTCGCAGTAGGACAATTGGTGCAATTGGCCGTATTGTCACTCACCACGTCATAATAAGTACCTGCGGCAATTTCATTAAGCTCCCAGTAGTGCTTGTAAAAGTCACTTGCATTGCCACTATTTATTTTAATAAAGTTTGCAACGGTCACGCCGCTTTCATTATAACCACTAGCGATGCCCATCGCTTTCACTGTCGCACTGCTGCTAAGCATGAATGGACCACTGTATAATGTACTATCCGTACTTGGAGCACTACCATCAAGGGTGTAATAAATGAAAGCACCGGCTGGGTTGGTAACACTGAGGTCAACCATTACCGAGCTGGTAAAAGTGCCGCCATTGGGATTAATCGTAGGTGCACTCACTACTGGCGCCCCACTGAGTAAACTCTCGATTGGACCAGTACTGTTAGGCACGTAACTCGGGTCGGTTGTTAATACCAATTTGTCGATTACCATGCCTGATTCACGCATCCAAAGGTTTAGGGTATGCACACCCACATTGGCCACTTGTATTACGATAACGGCTTTCGTCGATTGTTGGGTATTGCTCCAACGCCAGCCAGTGTTAAATCCTGCAATCGTTGCTGCGCTCGCTACGGCTTGTCCATCTAAACCCACATGCACTGAATCCGATCCGGTATTTGGGCCAAGTCCGCGTACCCATACATAGTGTGTGCCCGTGGTAACAAATTCGATGTTGTAGTCCAAACGGGGACTCAACAGGTCATAGTCAATACTGTAGTTTACGCGGTCTTCAGGTAACGGTTGCATCGCACCACTACCGGAGTGGCCGCCATAACTATTGATTTCTTGCCAATCATGTCCTTCACTGCCTAGCTGTTTGAAGTGGTAATTTTCTGCTTCAACACTCACCAACGCTTGGCTACCACCATCTTGCCTGTACGGCGTGGTGTTTCGTGGAAGATTGACAGAAATGCTTACCGTCTCACTGCTGCTTAACGCACTATCAACGCTGTCAGTTGCTGTGAAGATGGCTGTATAGCTTCCTGCTTCTCCGCTCAGGGATGTCCAATTAAACACACCGGTGTCACTGTTAAACGTCGCACCAATCGGTAAGCCACTCAAGTCCGCACTGAGGATGGGTGTCGTTAAATCAGGATCGTTAGCTGTCACGGTAAAACTGAGCGTCTGGCCTTCGTCGATCGAGCGATTGCCTATTGCATTAAGTACCGGTGCCTGGTTAGCGCCCGGTATATTGATAGTAAAGATAGCACTGCTCGCGACACTGTTGTTGTAACCACTTAACACACCCATCGCTTTTACTGTCGCACTGCTGCTAAGCATGAATGGACCACTGTATAATGTACTATCCGTACTTGGAGCACTACCATCAAGGGTGTAATAAATGAAAGCACCGGCTGGGTTGGTAACACTGAGGTCAACCATTA
>Ga0316207_10000567_pt1 | contig 56978 bp, 56 predicted proteins | sample 6weekpyrite_MG_FD_204943 | JGI IMG/M metagenome (GOLD analysis project Ga0316207, IMG submission 204943) | Microbial mat bacterial communities from mineral coupon in-situ incubated in ocean water Damariscotta River, Maine, United States -... | ecosystem: Environmental > Aquatic > Marine >...
AAGTACAGGCATACAGTCCGATAAAGCGATCAAACTACATCCATGATAGATTTTGAGACGGAAACGGTTTTCCCCGTCCCCAAGGTGCGAATAAAAATCAACTTGCAAATCATCCCGGCCAGATAATTCTTCCAGTTTATTCACATCATATGCTGCCTGAGCAGGCGAGAAAGCCTCACGATAAGATGCCGTAAAGACAACTTTATAAAGATGGTTAAGCCGATTGCCCCGCTCTTCGCCGTGATGGTCAACAAGCGCTGTGTGCAACCTATCACTCCAGCCTTGTGTTGCATCAGCAATCCGAACATTGATTTCATGATGGTTAACAACAGGTACTTCGCCTGGTTTTGTGCGAATAATAAAGTGCCAGCGTGCCAGAGGCTCTTCACTTAACTGCGCATAATAAACCGAAACTTCACCATTGTAAGAATCACAGAGAATATCCGCGACAGCCGCACGCAAACCGGAATGATAATTTTCTCGCGGAACATAAATTAACGCTGAAACAAACCGTTCAAACTGATCTGCGCGAATAAATGCCTTGGGGCGAGGACGTTCCAAAAGCTGTAAAACACCTACAGCAGCATCATACATCCAATCTTCTTCCACCTGAAACAGTTCATCACGAGGGAAGGTTTCAAGGATATGAGAAAGCGATTTGCCTGCATAACTTCGCTGCGCATATGCCGCTCGCTCTTTAATGCGTGCCACTTTTTTGCGCAGCATTGGTACGTCATGCGCAAACTGGCTGTAAGACAATGATGTAAAGAGGCCTACAAAACGGCGTTCCCCTATAGCATTGCCTTCAGGATCAAATATCTTCACGCCAATATAGTCCATATGAGAATGACGGTGGACAGTAGACTTCACATTGGCTTTAGTAATTATTAAAGGCTCTGGCTGTGTTAAAAAGTGCCGTATTTCCGGTGACATTTTCGTAAAGCCATCTTTATCACGCAGGACATTTCTATTTACATCCCTGAGAATCCCTAAACCCGAACCCTCAACTTGTGTGAAATCAAAAGAGCCAGGGTCTCCATCAAAACGATATTCGCGGAAGCCAAGGAACGTAAAGTGGTCAGACCCAAGCCATCTTAACAATCGGATTACTTCTTCAACATCGTCTTGATCAATCGGCGGCGGATTTACTGTCAAAGACGCAACCGTCTCATCAATTTTTGCCAGCATACCACGCCAATCACTGACTGCCGCACGGACATCAGCAAGGGTAGCAAGAAGTGTCTCTTCAATTTCTTTCAGGGCGTCTTTATCAGACTGAGAGCCAATCTCGATGTACATATAACTTTCACGGGTAGGCTCAATATTTTTGTCGTCAGTGAAAGCGCCTTTATTGTCCCTGCGGACCTCAAGGATAGGATGGTGCATCATCCGAATGCGGTAATGCATTGTAACCGCCAAGCAGCCGGTGATGGAGTCCACCAAAAAGGGCATATCATCAGTGATAATCTGGATAATCGTATTTTTTGATGTCCACCCGCTTTTTTTGCCCCGAGGGTTCAAAATTTTCAGTATGGGTGTGTTGGTTTTACGCTTAAACCCAGCTTTCCATATACTGTGTGCAATCGCAAACAGCTCTTCTGGATCACGTTCCAATAAATCATCCGGACATGAAAGGGCAAAAAAAGATTCTGCAAACTTATCAAAGCTTGCCATTGTTTCGCCGCTCATTGTTTCCAGTGCAATACGGCTGATTTCAGCCAAAACTTCTTTAGTTGTAATTTCCGTGGTCACTTGATTATCCCTTCGTAACCCGGCTTTTCGCCTATTTAATTTTTCTTGTGAGGGAGGCTATTTGGCGGACCGCTGCATCCAGCGTCGCCTGTGAGACATCAGGGCAACCAAGCGCCTCAATGTCTCCACCGCTACTGCGGCGGGCTAGAATCAAACAGAATTCATCATTTGGGGTCATGTCCTTCAACGGCACACTTGGTGTATGCCTTAATGTTTCTTCCGCTTCTTTTTGGCGGTTGTAAGCTGGTGTTCCTGCTTCGCGGCGTTTATGGATGCGCTCTTCCTGAACACAGCCTTTAATGCCACCCGGCATTGCAACTAAAAAATTGGTTAGACTATCGCTATTTTCACCGTGACGCACCGCATAGGCTATTGCTGCAGCATATTCAGTAAGTCGCGTTTTGTCATAATCTGCACCAAAAATTAACTTCAAAATTGGTGTGAAAGGCGCCCGAACCTGTCCTTTCAAACCCGCATTTTCTAATAGTTTTGAGTAAGCAATCGGGTTGTCTTGCGCACCTTCATATAAAGCCAAAGCACTCGCGAGAGCCCCGTACAAGCTAGTACGGTTACCATTGTCCATATGAACAATACTATCTGCTGCACGCTGACCTGTATTAAGCAGCCCATCAAGCGCATCAACATTGTCATCAACACTACTGGCTTCAACAGGTGTCGCTTCCATTCGGCGAAAGCTAGCTACAACCATAACAAAATGAGCACCACTGCCATCACGTGAGAAGGGCAACATCATTCCGCGGCAACTCAATTGTTCTTCAATAAATTCAAATTCAGCGGCGCGAGCACGTGCTTGTTCATCACTAAATTGATCAAGAAGGGCACGTGCGAAAGAAGAATCGGGAAAATCTGCGAGATAACTACCAGTTTGTAACGGCGTATCTATAATTGCGCTAACATCATGCCCCAAGAAACGCACGACTGTACCATTTTGGTTAAACTCAACCAAAAGGCTATTGGCCTTAAAGGGTGCCAGATCCTCTGGTCGAAGCTCAGTAAAAAGAGGAAAGTCACGATCAGCCTTTAATTTATGCCAATAATCAAAGGCCTGCAGATGCAGTCGTCTCTCTTCACGACGCACGTCACTTTCGACAGAAAAGTCGTCTTGCACACCGTCAGGTGCGTCTTCTACAGTTTGTGGATCAATGTTTGGTTCGTTCACGGAGTTAACCAGTCTGCGAAACAGCACCTAAAATGATGCGATTGACAATTTATGTCACTGCTTAATCAGCCTTGCAAGCAAGATCGGGATAAAGAGACAACTTTTTATCTACTGAGCACTCAGTTTTCTTCAACAAACACAAATATGTGCAAATCTCTTCTTACTATAAGCTTAACAAGCCACTTGCCCATTAGACACTTTTGGGCAACATATAGATGCGCTCAATGAACCGGTGCTTTGGGCAAATACAGGATGCGGTAGAATGAACCACATTATCATTCCTGCCGCCAAAATAATCCTTGGGGAGGGATCTTAATGTCGACCACCGAATGGCAAAGCCTTACAGCGATGTTCTATGCGCAAGCCAAAGCACGTGCAGATAAACCGTTTCTTTTTGCAAAAAAAGAAGGGAAATGGTCACCTCTAAGCTGGATGGAAACCGCAAAGCGCATTACCAAGCTTGCCTCCGCTCTCGAAAAAATGGGCGTAGAAGCAGGTGACAGAGTGGTGTTGGTTAGCGAAAACCGACCAGAATGGTTAATTGCAGACTTTGCTATAATGTCACTAGGTGCAATTTCCGTTCCCACCTACACCACGAATACCGCACGAGACCACCTTCATATATTGGAGAATAGCGGTGCAAAAGCGGCCATTGTTTCTACAAAAAACCTTGCACGCACATTTTTAAAAGCAGCCCATCAATCTGATAATTTGATGCATACAGTCACAATGGAAGAATATGTGATTGAGCAGCGCTTGAATGTTCAAGTATACCACTGGAATAATATCATAGACGCTGAAAATGCTGATATTGAAGGTTTTAGCGCCCGTGCAGAAATGGCTAAAATTGATGATATCGCCTGCCTTATATACACCAGTGGCACCGGGGGACTCCCAAAAGGAGTAATGCTACACCACGGATCAATCATGCATAATAGCAATGGTGCATCGAATGTGATCCGCAGCCTCGGCCTGGAGAATAACGTCTTTCTTTCCTTCCTGCCACTAAGCCACGCTTATGAACATACCGCAGGCCAATGTTGGCCAATCGCAATAGGTGCTCAAATTTGGTATGCGGAAAGTATTGAAAAGCTTGCTTCCAATATGGCCGAAGCAAAGCCAACCGTTATGGTCGTAGTGCCTCGCCTTTTTGAAATGTTGCGCACCCGCATTACACGAGGAATCGAAAAGGAAGGCGGTACAAAAGCCAAACTTTTCAAACGCTGCCTTGAGCTTGGCATGAAAAGCCAGCGAGATAAGAAGCAATTAACTTTCACTGAAAAGGTTGAAAGCCTATTTCTCGCACTGACAGTGAAACGGAAAGTTCAAAAGCAATTTGGCGGCAAGCTAAAAGCCCTTGTGTCTGGAGGCGCTCCCTTATCACCCGATGTAGGATACTTTTTTAGTTCATTGGGGTTACCTTTACTTCAAGGGTACGGCCAAACTGAAGCTGGGCCAGTAATAAGCGTTAATCCACCAGCAGCCCCCCGCATGAGCACCGTTGGCAAACCTTTTGATGACGTAACTGTTAAAATTGCGGATGACGGTGAAATCCTTATTCAAGGTGGCTTAGTCATGAAAGGCTATTGGCAAGATGAAAAAGCAACCGCCAAAGCACTTATTGATGGGTGGTTGCATACAGGCGACATTGGTGTTCTGGACGATGATGGATATCTGGAAATTACTGACCGGAAAAAAGACTTAATCGTCAATGACAAAGGCGACAATGTCTCGCCTCAGCGTATTGAAGGCCTATTGGCTCTTGAGGATGAAATCTCACAAGCAATGGTGTACGGCGATCGCCGACCCTATCTGGTGGGCCTGCTTGTTCCTGATGCCGAATGGATGGTCGCTTGGGCACGCAAGCATGAAAAACCCCGTAATTTGGAAGAACTAAGCACGGATGCCGATTTTAAAAAGGCACTTACAGCGGCTGTCAACAGAGTCAATGGACGCTTATCCAATCTGGAGAAAGTACGACGTTTTGAAATAGCCAAGGAAGCCTTCTCAATTGAGAATGAACAAATGACTCCGACATTAAAACTGCGGCGCCATGTGGTGGGTGATGTTTACGGCGCTACTCTTAGTGGGCTATATGGGTAAGATAAAAATACGCACTGCGATAATATAAATTCTAGCAATTACTAAAGATCCGGCGATCATGACCGGCGATCATAATATGGGAATTGGGCTTTATGACAAAACGTAAATTGGTCATTGTTGGTGGGGGGTCTGCAGGCTGGATGGCCGCAGCATATTTACAATCCGCACTAAAGAAAAATCCACGCGGCGATGTAGAGATCACGCTGATCGAAAGCCCCGACATTCCCCGCATTTCTGTCGGTGAAGCAACTGTCCCAAACATCCAACATATTCTCTCAGTGATCGGCATAAAATTGATCGATTTCATGAAGGAAACCGACGCAACCTTTAAGCAATCAATCAAATATGTTGATTGGGTTCATAATGATGGCAGTTTCTACCATCACCCTTTTAGTCGCTATCGTACACAGCCTATTGATACCGCCGGTATTGATTGGCTAACGAGCAACGGTGCGGTCCCATTTATGGAAACCGTTACGGCTCAACCCAAAATTTGTGACATGGGCTTATCACCTTTGATGCTCGGCAAATGGGACTTTGGGCCACCGCTTACCTATGCGTTCCATATGAACGCTCAAAAATTTGCGGATCTCCTTACATCAATTGCCACATCACGCGGTGCTACACACCTACGCGATAACGTGACCGACGTTGAAATGAAAGAAGACGGCAATATTGCGGCGGTTCTGACTGAAGGCGGCAAGCGCATTGAAGCTGATCTCTTTATCGATTGCACAGGCTTCCGCTCTATGTTGATCGAAAAGAAAATGGGCGTTGCTTGGGAAGATTGTTCGCAGTGGTTACTGTGTGACCGCGCGATTGCAATGCATATTCCTTACGATCACTATTATCCAGGAAGTGTACGCCCTTATACAACATCCACAGCACTTTCTAATGGATGGGTGTGGGATATTCCGCTGCAAACCTCCCGCTCATTAGGGTATGTACATTCCAGCAGCTATATCAGCCAAGAAGATGCTGAAAAAGAAATTCGCAAATACGGCGGGCCTGCTAGTGAAGAGCTTCCTTCGCGTGTGATCAATTTTAAAGTGGGCCGCCGCGAAAAAGCATGGGTGAAAAACTGTCTCAGCATTGGTCTTTCCAGTGGCTTTATCGAACCACTTGAAAGTACAGGACTTTATCTCAGTGATTTAGCCAGTGTGATGCTGGCAGAGCACTTCCCTTTCCGCGATGAAGACAATGAAGCAATGGCGTTTCGTGTTAATCGCATTATGGCCAACCGTTTTTATGAAGTTCTGGACTTCATCAATATGCACTATTGCCTCACCAAGCGAACTGATACTGAATTTTGGCGTGAAGTGCAAAAGCCGGAGCGTATCACTGAGCGTTTACAGGCCAAATTTGACTATTGGAAAATAAAACCACCAACCATGAGTGATTTTGAAGACCAATTCTTCATGACACAATCTGGTGCTCCCTTAAATGCTGGAAATTTTGCTGGAGACCACCGTACAGCCGTAGATACTGCAAGCCTGTGGAACCATGAAAGCTATGAGTGTATCATGTATGGAATGGGATTCTTGGTGGATGAATACCGGGACAAAAACACTGAAGCACTTGGCCTACCACCTATGCCGCGTGCCATATTAGACCGCCTGCAAGCAGCACCTCACAAACTCCCCCCACATGAAGTGTGGCTACAGCGTGTACTAGGTATGAAACAATACCCCGGTGAACGTGATCCTCGCTGGTGCTCTCACGCCAAAGAGTAAAAGCTGGCTGAAAAATACTACTAGAGATACAGTGAGGATAAATATCATGCATCTGCTGAAAAAAATGCTGGCTACGGCCGCTTTGTTAGCCATTACTAACTTTGCTCCTGCATCAGCGCAGAATATAACCAGCGCTGAGATTGCTGAGCGCTATGTAAAATTAATCCTCGCTATCGGCGAACATGAACCTGGCTATGTGGATGCCTATTATGGCCCAGATGTTTGGCAGGTTGCGGTGAAAGAAAGCACACCAGCGCTTGATTTGTTAAGTACCGAAGCAGCGTTCCTAAAAGATGCGCTTGCACCTCTCGTTGCCAGCGCCCCCTCAGCACTAGAACGTCAACGCTTCTTGTTTTTGGAAAAACAATTAATCGCAGCCAAAGCTCGTGTTTCTATGCTGCAAGGGCAAAAATACAGCTTTAATGAAGAAACTCAGTTACTTTTTGATGCTATTGTACCCCCTGTTACCGTAGATGAGCTCGAAAAATCACTCAAAGAACTGGATCAGTTGATCGCAGGTGAAGGCAGCTTACAAGATAGATTCGCTGCCTTCAGTGCGCAATTCACCATCCCAAAGGATAAACTCGAAAATGTTTTCACAGCAGCCATTGCAGCCTGTAAAATTCGCACTGCCGAGTTTTTAGACCTTCCTGAAGGCGAAAGCTTTACTACCGAGTTCGTTACCAACAAACCATGGTCTGGCTATAATTGGTATCAAGGTAATGCCATCAGCCTTATTCAAGTGAATACCGACCTGCCAAGCCCGATTGACAGTGCAGTGAACCTAGGATGCCATGAAGGCTATCCTGGTCACCATGTCTTTAATGCCATGCTGGAAACCAACCTTGTAAATGACAAAGGCTGGATAGAGTTTTCAGTGTATCCGCTTTATAGTCCACAAAGTTTGTTGGCTGAAGGGACCGCCAGTTATGCACGGTTTATGGCTTTTCCTGGTAACAGCCAAACCAAATTTGAGGCCGAAACATTATATCCGCTTGCAGGCCTAGATGCAGCCCGTGCACAGAAATATTCTGACACCTTAGCAGCCCTTAGTGGCCTACGGTATGCCCGCATTGAAGGCGCACGCAGATATCTAGATGGTAAAATTTCACGCGAAGAATTAATAAACTGGCTAGCACGGTATCAGTTAACATCACGCGAGCGCGCCGAGCAAGGAGTGCGCTTCATTGAAACTTACCGGGGCTATGTAATCAATTACACGCTAGGTAGCGACCTTTCAGCCGCCTATGTCGACCGGAATGGCGGCAGTAACCACAAAAAGCGTTGGGACGCATATAAAATACTTCTATCTACCCCTCTCACCGCCTCAATGCTGGTCAAATAACAGCCCTAGACAATACCCCTACCAGCCATTTTGGATAAATGGCTGGTGGTAACCCTTTATATTTAGCAATCTAAAATTTATCGATGCCACCACTTTGGCAAACCACCAGATAGTATAATTATACTAATTCAAACATGTGATTAGTACCTAATAAGGCCTAGGGTAAATATAACTAACCCTATGGACAGAAAAACTTTTCAATCCCGAACATTCAACTTATAGTCTTCCTAAGGAGCTTGGAGGTATCAATACCTTCAAAGCCACTTTTTCAATGTTGACTGGCTACAGCAATACAAACCGAAAGAGCCGATCATATTCATCACTCACTAAAACATATACCATTCATCTTCTACCTAGCTCTATTGCTGTGTTCCTTTATCAGTGCGCCAGCATACGCTCAAAAGCTTTCCAGTGCCGATCATAAAGCCGAAACCATATTGCGTTTCTTTGACTATTTTGACTGGCCAGAAAGCGTCAACCTGAAAAGCTACCAACTCGGGATTTATAAAGGTGGAGATGAAATCAGCCAGATTCTGTTAGCTCTTGGAAATAGCCACCGGGCAAAAGGGCGTATCATTGATGTCAGCCTTGTGGAAACAAACACTGATCTTTCTAGCTATGAGCTAATATATATCCCTCAGCTTTACAGCCATGAACTTACTGCCATTGCCCGTTCAACCCGTCGCAGTGGCACACTTCTGGTTAGCAATGGTGCAAACGACCAACGCAATCAAATGATTAATTTCAATCATGGCAGCGATAACTTTGAAATGAATCGCACCAATATAACTTATGAAAGCCTCACCATTGATGATGCTATTTTAAAACTTGGCGGCACAGAATTAGATATAGCTACCCTTTATAAGGAAATGGAAGACGAGCTTGAGGGCTTAAAAGTCGGATTGGAAGGAACACGCAGACAGTTTCTTCTACAAAATGAAGAAATTGCTTTTCTAAGGCAACAAGCCACACGTGCTGAATTAAACATTTCTAATATGCGTGAAGAAACCCATGCCCTTGAAGAACAGGTGGACCAAAAAAATGATGAGCTTCAACAAGCCCAACAAGATGTCGATGCCTTACGCCAATCGCTAGACAATGGCCAACAAGAGTTAGAGAAACTACAAACCGAACTGGAACGGTCTCGCACTGCATTCAATGCCGAAATCAAAAAGCTGACACTGCTTGAACAGCGCTTATCTGATAAAAGCAACGAAGCCGAGCAACAAGAACAGATCATTTTGAAAAACGAGCGTAGGATCTCTAAACAAACAGCAACTCTTCAAAGCCAAGCCGTAAGTCTATTGGAACAAAATACGGTTATTTCATCTCAGAAAAACTGGCTACTGGCAGCCGCTGTCGCCATTATCGCCATTTTGCTTCTTTTAGGAAGAATCATTCAAATCGGGCGAAAAATGCGCCTGTTGAACGCAGATTTATCCATCGCCAAAAGCGAGCTGGAAGTACGCGTAAAAGAACGCACTTTAGAATTAGAGCGAGCAACAAATGATGCGATCCAAGCAAGCAAGGCAAAATCTGAATTTCTGTCTAACATGTCACACGAACTGAGAACCCCGCTAAATGCCATCATTGGGTTTTCAGCAATGCTTCAAGATAAAATATACGGCGATATCGGCGACGAACGGTATGCTGAATATGCAGCATTAATCAACACCAGCGGTGATCACCTGCTATCAATCATCAATGAAATCCTAGACCTAACCCGAATTGAAACAGGTAAATTGAACCTCGACGAAAGCGCATTTAATCCGGTGAATGCTATTCATGAATGCCTCAGCATTATCAGCACAACCACAAATGCCAAAAACCAGAAAGTTGTTTTTAAAGCAGATAAGACATTGGCTTTTTTAAAGGCTGATCACCGCCTCTTCTGCCAAATGCTGCTAAATTTATTGGGTAATGCAAGTAAGTTTTCTCCAGAACACAGCACAATTACCGTTACCCTCACTGTGCATTTAGTCGATGGTTTAACGCTCTCGGTATCAGACCAAGGTATCGGAATTGCCGCAGATAAAATTGCAGAAATCAAAGAACCATTTGTACAGGTTGAAAAAGCCCTGAACCGTAATTATCACGGCGTAGGCTTAGGCCTAACACTCGTCTCCAGTATGATCAGTCTACACTGTGGCACCTTGGGCATCGAAAGCACAGAAGATGTTGGCACAACAGTAACACTGAACTTCCCATCATTCCGTGTTGTCAATAAGCCAGAGGCTTCTTCTAAAACCATCTACTGAAACACAAGGCCTTAGGCCTACAGCAAAAAACAGCACGAATGAAACACAGCCAAAACAACAAAGGCCTCCGCATGGGAGGCCTGTAAATCGCTGTTTCCACTAAGGAAAGATGGAGCGGGCGATGAGATTCGAACTCACGACCCCAACCTTGGCAAGGTTGTGCTCTACCCCTGAGCTACGCCCGCTCATCGCGTACATAGCCAAAAGGCTATGAGGGGTAACAGGCGGTAATACCGTCTGCGAGGCGGGATAATAGCCACGCACGGCCCCTTTGCAACCCTTATTTTTCATTTTTTATAACTTTGCTTTAACCTAATGATTTTATTATACTTTTATAATAATCCATTGCGATATTGTGCCCGAAACAAGGAACCCAAACCATGGAATCAGCCACTGCAGAAAAAAAACTGTTTAACTTTCTGAGGACACTGGGCATTCAAACAGAGACGTACCAACACGCACCTGTTTTCACGGTTGAAGAAGCAAAGACCCACCGCAAAGCCTTTGGAGACAAAATGGCAGGCGGGCACGCAAAAAGCCTTTTTATTCGTGACAAGAAAAAGCAGCGCGCCCTAGTTATGGTTGACGAAAACAGACGAGTAGACCTCAAGGCTCTCGCTGGCAAAGTAGGGCTTGGTCGCGTATCATTTGGCAGCGAAAATAGTTTGAAGACAATGCTCGGCGTCATTCCTGGTTCTGTTACCCCTTTTGCCTTGGTGAATGCGCAGGTTAATGGCGACGAAAAACCACCTCTGATTATTGCAATCGATGAAAAGCTGATGGCAGCTGATAAGCTGTGGTTTCACCCCCTACATAATGCCGCCACAACTGCCATTTTTGCTAACGACCTTCTGAGATTTATCAACGCCTGCGGCTATAGCCCTATCATCATAAATCTAGATTAAAAAATCGCCTCTGCTTTGATTTGTGGCTAGCTTCCCTGTAAGCAACCGCTTATTGTTGGCGCCATAAACAGCAACCGTTTTTATAAATAGAGCAATTCTCATGGACCCAATGATCGGCGCAGCAACACAAGCAAGCGCACCTTCCGGCAACCTAGTCAAAGACGGCGACATCCAGTCCTTTGCAACTGATGTTATTGAGGCATCGCGTCAGCGACCGATTATCATTGATTTTTGGGCTGATTGGTGCGGACCATGTAAGCAATTGATGCCTGCACTGGAAGCTGCCGTAAAACAAGCTGCCGGTGCTGTTGCTCTTGTTAAAATTAATGCCGATCAAAACCAGCAATTATGCACTCAGCTTCAGGTACAAAGCCTGCCGACAGTACTTGCTTTCTGGCAAGGCCAACCAGTTGATGGATTTCAAGGGGCTGTGCCACCGTCAGAAATCAATGCCTTTATTGAACGCCTCAAAAAAGTTTCTGGCGGCACAGGCAATGATCCAATCGCTGGGGCGCTAGACAAAGCAGATGAGCTTCTGGCTGCAAACCAAACAATGGAAGCAGCGCAGCTATTCCAGCAAATACTCACCCATGAAAACACAAATTTACGTGCCCTTATCGGTCTGGCAGAGGCCAGCCTAGCCCTAGGCGAGCCTGATCAAGCCAAACAAATTCTTGATACAATCGACAGCAAAGCAGCCGCAGAGGCCAAGTTAACCGAACGCCTCAAAAAAATTGAAACAGCTATTGAATTGCTCGAACAGGCGGAAAATGCAGGGGACGCAACCACCCTTGAAGCCGCAGTAGAGGCAGACCCACTGAACCACCAAGCACGTTTTGATCTGGCGCTCGCACGTCAAGCCTCGGGTGATATGGCTGGAGCAGCAGAAGCTCTGCTAGCAATTATCATGCGTGAACGTGAATGGAATGAAGATGGTGCACGCTCTCAGCTATTAAAGCTATTTGATGCAGCAGGACCCACAGACCCATTCACACTCAAATATAGGCGTCGACTTTCGTCAATCCTGTTTAGCTAGGAGATATCCGTGGCAGAAGCCCCCCTCAATTCGAGTGACCTGCCGTCCACAATTCCTATTTTCCCACTGCCCGGAGTTATTCTGCTACCGGGCAGCAATCTACCTCTGAACATATTCGAGCCCCGCTATCTGCAAATGGTTAAAGATGCGCGCACAAACCACAGCTTGATAGGCATGATTCAACCAAACAACCCGGATGATACCAGCCAAAAGCCAGAGCTTTACAGCATTGGCTGCGTCGGACGTATCACCCATTATGCTGAGACCGAAGATGGTCGAAATATTATCCGCCTCACTGGGCTATCCCGCTTTAAAATATCTGAAGAACTAGAGGTTATGACCCCCTACAGGCAAGTACAGCCATGTTGGGAGGCCTTTAAAGCAGACATAACACAACAAGAACTCACAAACACTATTGCGCGCACGGCATTAATGGACGCTCTCAAAACATACCTAGACCAAAAAGGCCTAGATGCAGACTATGAGGGCATCAACACTGCGCCTGACAATGTCTTGATCAATACACTTTCAATGATTATTCATTTTGATGTGCCAGAGAAACAAGCACTTCTGGAAGCAGTTGATATACCAACGCGATCGGAAACCCTGAAAAGCCTTTTAATAATGATGACCAGCTCTACACTGGTTAAACCAAATGGACGACCAAGTTGACCAATAAAAAAACGATTAAAACCAACTCAAAACTGCTTGAAGTTCTTGTATGTCCCGTCACTCGTGAAACATTGCACTATGATGAAGTCAAGCAGGAACTGGTAAGTAAAAAAGCGCATTTGGCATTTCCAATCAGAGATGGAATTCCCATTTTACTGGTGGACGAAGCACGCGAATTATCAGACGATTAAACCAGACATTCCAACAAACTAAATTATACCAACTTTAATCTGTTAGTTTTGTGCCAAAGCCAATATCAAGCATAGGGCCCAATGGTTTACCGCCGAAAATATGGATATGTAAATGGGGCACTTCCTGATGCGCATTTGTCCCCGCATTAGCAAGCGTGCGGTAGCCTGGCTCAACAAGCCCTAACTGGTCAGCAACCTTGCCAACCGCCCGCATAAACCCTGCAATCAACACTGCCGGGGCCTCCGCTGTGAAATCCGCCATTGAGACATAATCACCCTTAGGGATCACCAGCACATGTACTGGTGCCTGCGGGTTGATGTCGTGAAAGGCCAACGAAAACTCATCCTCGTAAACTTTATTACACGGGATTTCGCCACGCAGGATTTTAGCGAAGATATTGGTTGGATCATAGGCCATCACATTACTCCGAAAGACACACAAAATGAATGAAATAAGCAGCCTGCTTTAGCCGCGCTACAATCTCATATAAATGCGATACATTCTCTATATGATCAATATATTTCCAAAGCTAATAAGGAAACAGCAACACACAGTTTCCTTTCCCAAGCCTATCTAGCTATAGAATAAATTTAGACAGGTCACTTTCACCCGCCAATTCCCCCATGTTTTTCGCGACAAATTCAGCATCAATCGTAATTTTGCTGCCAGCATTATCACTTGCTGTATAGGAAACCTCTTCAAGAACCTTTTCCAAAACCGTGTGCAGACGGCGCGCACCGATATTTTCTACAGTCTCATTGAAATGGGCCGAAATACGTGCAATTTCGTCGATGCCACCTTCAACAAACTCCAATTCAACCTGCTCTGTACCCATCAAGGCCGTATATTGGCGTATCAGGCTATAGTCTGGCTCCGTAAGAATACGTTTAAAGTCTGCCTCGGTTAGATCGCTTAATTCAACACGAATAGGTAAACGGCCTTGCAATTCAGGAAGCAAATCTGACGGCTTTGCCAAATGGAAGGCACCCGATGCGATAAACAATATATGGTCAGTTTTAATTGCACCGTGTTTTGTGGATACTGTGGTGCCTTCAATTAAAGGCAGCAAATCCCGCTGCACACCTTCACGGCTAACATCACCGCCGCGCACATCCTGACGCGCACAAATTTTGTCTACCTCATCCAAAAACACTATGCCGTGTTGTTCAACAAGCGTGATCGCTTCACGGGCACTGGCTTCTTCGTCCACCAGCTTGTCTGCTTCTTCCGCAATCAGCACATCGTAGGCTTCCGAAACTTTCAGGCGTTTTTTAACTGTGCGGCCGCCCATGGCTTTGCCGAACATATCACCCAAATTCAGCATACCAACGCTAGCACCCGGCATACCAGGGATGTCCATCTGCGGGAAAGGGCTTGTAGTGTCGGCCACCTCAAGCTCAATCTCTTTGTCGGCAAGCTCACCTTCACGCAACATTTTCCGAAACTTCTGACGGGTCGCTTCAGCAGCAGACGCCCCAACCAAGGCGTCAAGGACTCGGTCCTCAGCGTGAACCTCAGCTTTAGTAGCTACCTCTTTGCGTTTTTTCTCTTTCACCATCAGGATTGCGCTTTCGATCAAATCACGAATGATCTGCTCTACATCACGGCCCACATAGCCAACTTCGGTAAACTTTGTTGCTTCCACCTTAATAAAGGGTGCCTCTGCAAGCTTGGCAAGGCGGCGTGAAATCTCAGTTTTACCAACACCCGTTGGGCCAACCATCAATATGTTTTTAGGCAAAACTTCTTCACGTAAGCCTTCTTCAAGCTGCTGCCTGCGCCAACGATTGCGAAGCGCAACAGCAACTGCTTTTTTGGCGTCTTTTTGGCCAATGATGAAACGATCAAGTTCTGAGACTATTTCGCGCGGGGAAAAACTGGACATAAAAACTCCTAACTATTCAGATGCTTTTGAGGCGTCTTCAGCCGTTTCAGCATCCATCGTCTCAAGGACGATATTCTCATTTGTATAGACACAGATCTCACCGGCTATTTTCATTGCCTTACGGGCAATTTCTTCAGCGTCTAAATCCATGTCATATAGTGCCCGCGCTGCTGAAAGGGCATAATTGCCGCCTGACCCAATCGCCACAACACCGTGCTCTGGTTCCAACACATCACCGTTACCCGTCACTACAAGGCTGGTTTCTTTATCAACGACAATCAACATCGCCTGAAGTTGGCGCAAATATTTATCTGTGCGCCAATCTTTGGCCAATTCCACGCATGCACGTGCCAACTGCCCTGGGTGACGCTCAATTTTAGCCTCTAAACGCTCAAACAAAGTGAAAGCATCCGCCGTGGCACCAGCAAACCCAGCAATAACCTTACCGCCACCAAGGTGCCGTACCTTACGAGCGTTCGCCTTCATTACGGTATCGCCAACAGATACTTGGCCATCACCTGCAATCACCACTTTCCCGTCCTTACGAACCGAGCAAATTGTTGTGGCGTGCCATGTGGGGAGTTCATGTGTGAACTGTGTCATAGAGACGTGTTCCTTTAAATTATCAATTGGCTTGCATATAGGCCTAACAGGACCAGCCTGCAAGATGAAGGCACACAATCATTTGTTATCGCTATTGAATCACCGGGTCTTACTATACTGTATAAAAGAAATTGTTCGTGAATAGGCAATAATATGCTTAAAAGCTAAGCATCCAGCCTGTTTCACATGAAATTAGGCATTGTTTTAGGAACACTAGGAGCAAACGCATGCGCACTGCGAGCGTAGATAGAAAAACCAAAGAAACGGAAATTTCCGTTGAGCTTAATCTGGACGGCACAGGTGTATACGACGTTCATACAGGCATTGGTTTTCTGGATCATATGCTCGAACAATTATCGCGCCACTCTTTGATGGACCTTAAAGTTCGTGCGGAAGGTGACCTCCATATCGATGGCCATCACACCACCGAAGACTGCGGCATTGTGATCGGAACCGCGATTAAAAAGGCGCTCGATGACATGACGGGTATCACCCGTTATGCCAATGCTTATATCCCGATGGATGAAACATTATCCCGCGCCGCTTTAGATATATCCGGCAGACCTTTTTTGGTGTGGAAAGTAGATTTCCCACGCCAAAAAATAGGCGACATGGATACCGAACTGTTCGAAGAGTTTTTCCGTGCCTTTGCCTTTGGGGCAGGCATGACACTGCATGTTGAAAATATATATGGCACCAACAGCCACCATATTATTGAAAGTTGCTTCAAGGCGGTTGCGCGCGCACTTCGGGATGCCTCCACTATCGATGCACGAAAAGCAGACGCTGTTCCATCCACTAAAGGCACGCTTGGCGGCAGCCTCTAACAGGCATCGGAGATTATGATGAACGAAACCGTTGCCATTATTGATTATGGCTCGGGCAATCTGCGTTCCGCTGAAAAAGCAATGGCGCGTGCTGCCAGCGAGGCGGGCCTAGATACCCAAGTGCTTGTTACATCTGACCCAGATGCCGTTAGAAAATCTGACCGCATATTATTGCCTGGCGTGGGGGCTTTTGCTGACTGCCGGACAGGTTTACTTGCCATTGAGGGTATGAAAGAAGCGATTGAAGAAAAGGTTCGCCGAGAAGGCAAACCCTTTCTTGGTATTTGCGTTGGCATGCAATTGATGGCTATCGAAGGCCACGAGTTTGGTACTCACCGCGGCATGGGGTGGATCAATGGTACTATTGAGGCGCTAAATCCTTCTGATCCAAACCTTAAAATCCCCCACATGGGCTGGAATGATCTTAGGCTGACAGAAGCTGGTGAAACACACCCTGTAGCTGGAGTTCTAAATCACGGTGATCATGCCTACTTTGTTCACAGCTATCATATGGAGCTAGCCTCCCCAGACACTCTGCTTGCGACCACTGAATATGGTGGTGACATTACCGCTGTAGTAGGTGTTGATAATATTATAGGAACACAGTTTCACCCTGAGAAAAGCCAAGCTGTTGGCCTTAAATTTCTCAAAGCATTTTTGGAGTGGCGGCCATGATTACGCTTTACCCTGCAATTGACCTTAAAGACGGAAACTGCGTACGCCTGTTTAAAGGCGAAATGGATCAAGCCACCGTGTTTAACGACAACCCTGCTGCACAAGCACTTGAGTTTGTAAATGCAGGCTGCAAGTGGCTCCATTTGGTGGACCTTAACGGAGCGTTCGCAGGCGAACCAGTAAACGGCGAAGCTGTGGATGCAATCCTAAGAGCAACCAACGTTCCCACCCAGCTTGGCGGCGGTATCCGCGACATCGCTACAATGGAACACTGGCTCGATAGAGGCCTTTCTCGTCTTATCCTTGGCACACTTGCTGTAAAAGACCCTACCCTTGTTAAAGAAGCTTGCCATCTGTTCCCTGGGAAAATTGCTGTAGGAATTGATGCCAAGGACGGTATGGTCGCGGTTGAGGGCTGGGCTGAAGTAAGTACACTGGAAGTAACTGAACTTGCCAAAAAGTTTGAGGATGCCGGTGTTGCCGCCATTATTCATACAGATATTGCACGCGACGGTACATTAACCGGCGTAAATGCCGAGGCTTCCTCAGAACTGGCAAACGCCGTATCTATACCAATTATTGCTTCTGGCGGCGTGAAAGATATTGAAGATATCCACCGCGTTGTTGAAGTGGGCAACTTGGAAGGCGTAATCACTGGCCGCGCGCTCTATGACCAACGCCTTGATCTTGCTGAAGCCCTAAAGGTTTCGGAGGGTTAATATGCTAAAATCACGCATTATTCCATGTCTGGACGTAAAAGATGGCCGTGTTGTTAAGGGGGTTAATTTTGTTGACCTAATTGATGCTGGCGACCCTGTTGAACAGGCGCGCGTTTACGATGCAGCCGGCGCGGACGAACTTACCTTTTTGGATATTACAGCTTCAAGTGAACGCCGGGATATTTTGCTCGATGTAGTACAACGCACAGCGGAACAATGTTTCATGCCCCTTACAGTTGGCGGCGGTGTGCGCACTGAGGAAGATGTTCGAAAATTGCTACTGGCAGGTGCTGACAAAGTTTCTTTAATGACAGCGGCGGTAAATAACCCTCAGCTTATTGCTGAGCTTTCCACAAAATTTGGTAGCCAGTGCATTGTTGTGGCCGTTGACGCCAAAAAGGTAGCCCCTGGTAAATGGGAGGTTTTTACTCATGGTGGTCGTACCGCTACAGGTATTGATGCAGTGGAGTATTCCAAGGAATGCGCGCGCTTAGGCGCTGGTGAAATATTATTAACCAGTATGGACCGGGACGGTACACGGGAAGGGTTTGACCTTGAATTAACGCGTATTATCGCTGATAGCGTTTCTGTCCCCGTGATCGCCTCTGGCGGCGTTGGCAACCTAGACCATCTAGTTTCAGGGGTTACAGAAGGGCATGCTTCAGCGGTACTGGCTGCTAGCATTTTCCATTTTGGCGAATATTCTATTGCCGAAGCCAAAGCTCATATGCGCGCCGCTGGTGTTAACGTAAGGGAGGCAATTTAATGAACCGAAACTGGGAAACCCTTGATGCGCTGGCCACCATAATGGAAGAACGTAAAGACAATGATCCATCCACAAGTTATGTATCGAGTCTTTTTGCCAAAGGTAGCCATAAAATCGCTCAAAAAGTGGGGGAAGAAGCCATTGAAACGGCCATGGCTGTAGCAGCAGATGACAATGATGAACTTATCAAAGAAAGTGCGGATTTATTGTTTCATCTGATGGTTCTTTTAAAGGCTCGCGGCCTAGACATGCAACATGTCATCAATGAACTTGCCAAAAGAGAAGGGGTCTCCGGCCTGGACGAAAAGGCTAGCCGGACAACTCGTTAATACACTTGTGCTAACGAATAGGTCCGGCATCGCCATTTCTAAAGCCTGTTAGCTTTTTAATACGCTTCCTAACATGCTTGCCTGTTCTGCTAAACTATCTGCAACAGAAGCAACATCTGATGAAACATGGTTCACATGAGACATCACACCACTAACATCGCTAATACCACTGGTAACCTCACCAACACCAATAGATGCCTCATCAATATTACGAGCAATTTCTTGAGTTGCTGCACCTTGTTCTTCAACAGCTGCCGCGATCGCCGCTGAATATTCATTCAGTGATCCAATTGTCCTGCCGATATCACCTATCGAACCAACCGCCTTGGCTGTTGCTGCCTGAATTTCCTGAACTTGGTCCCGGATATCATCCGTCGCGTTAGCTGTCTGGGTCGCCAGGCTTTTAACTTCAGAAGCCACCACTGCAAAGCCTCTGCCAGCCTCACCGGCACGGGCCGCTTCAATAGTGGCGTTAAGCGCCAATAGGTTAGTCTGGCTGGCAATATCATTGATCAACTTAACAACCTGCTCAATTTGTTTAGATGCCTCGGATAAGCTGGCAACATACTCGTTGGTCTTATCAGCTTCATCAACAGCATCAGATGCAAGGGCTGTTGATTTAGTAACCTGCTGACTAATTTCCTGAACGGAAGAGTTAAGCTGGCCAGCAGCTGCTGCAACAGTTTTAGTGTTTGAACCTGCCTCTTCTGCTGCATTAGACACCACCGCTGTTCGTTCAGATGCCTGATTAACTGATTGGCCAAGTGTAGCAGCGTTGGAATTCAATTGTGCAGAAGCATCAGAGATCTGGCTTACCATACTCTGAAATTCTGTCATCTTCCGTTCAACGCCATCAGAGGCACCATTAATTTCCCGAGCAGCTTCGCCGTAAGCACCAAGCATACCATGCTCTGCAATACGCCGAAAATACTGGTTTTGTGCCACGAAACCCAAACAGGCTGTAGATTCGCGCACATAGGCATCTGCACGATCAATCATCTCATTGATTTTCAAGCATAAAGTTCGTTCAATCCCGTCTTCTGTCGAGACTTGCATGATACGCGCTTCAAAATCACCACGGCCAACTTTGGTAACCACATCAAGGATTTCATTTATTTTTTCCGGGCAAACTGCCTTACCGGACGTCATATTGGGGTTCACATTATCCATCTTCAATCGTCCTTACAAAGCTCAGCCATAAACTCGTCGTACACCACACCCTTTTCATCCAGCATTGCCTGAAGCGCTGCCACAGATTCATGCAAACCAGCCTTTTTACTGGGGTTTTGAGCTTCAATCGCATTTAGTTTGCTGTAAAGGGGTATGATCACGTCATTAATGGTGCGCGGGTTTGGAACGCGTCTGGTTGAGTGATACCCAATGATTTTACCACCTGAAATGCTGGGTGTTACATGCGCAATGACCCAGTAATGATCACCGCTTTTCGTAGCATTAGCCACATAGGCAAAAATCTCTTTACCAGACTTTAACGTTGACCATAAAAGTTCAAAAATTGCTCGTGGCATTGCGGAATGACGGATAACATTATGCTGCTTGCCAATCACATCTTCTTCTGTATATCCCGCCACTTCAAGAAATGTATGATTTGCGTAAGTAATACGCCCTTGTGGATCTGTTTTACTAACAATCAAATCATCTCGATCAAAAAAGACCTCTTTACCCTGAAAGTCCAACGACTAACCCTCCCAAAACCTTGAGTATGTGACTGATATTACTTCCCACCTAACATCAAACACTTTGAATATTTTCTGCTACGCACGCAGAAATAATCTCTCCTGCATATGCGTAAAACAGCCCCTAGCATAAAGAATAAAGTTTTAATAAAATATTTATAAATCAAAAAATTAGGTATTAATTTTAATTATTCGCATTAAAATAGAACTAAAAATCACCATTAAAAGTGGTGTTAAAATTTTAATCGATAAAAATAACACCGGTTCAGAAGAAATTCTCTGCAGTAGTTCGTCGCTAGTATAAAATACGCTGGAAAGCTACGCTCTATGTTAGGTGTCACATTTAATGTAAAAATAACTGGCTACCCGCTAGCCACAAGAGCCTAATAGCCAAGAAGGTCAACACTACATTCAGCCAAAACACAAACATGCCTTCACTAACTTTCAGTAATATGTTGCGCCCAACAATAGTGCCAATAAATCCAAGCCCAATCATAGCTGCTATCAAAGGTAAATAGGGGGCAAAAGAAAAGCCCAATAAGCCAAAAACCAGCACTTTCAGTGCATGTTGAACTACCATACAGGCCGACATAGTTGCCACCTGACCAAGCTTTCCAAGCCCTAAGGGTCTTAGCGTAGCAGCAACAAACGGGCCTGTTGCCCCGACAAACATTGTAAGCAGTGTGGAAATAGACCCACCAATAGCGACCCCATAGTTCGAGGCCAACATATTTAACGGCCTAGGGCCCCATATGGTGTAAAGGATAAAAACGGCCAGGATCAGTTGTAAATATCTCACCGGTAACGTGACCACAAGTTGGCCACCAACCAACGCACCAATTAAACTGCCGCTCAGGAAATAGAGCAAAAGCTTTCGGTCAATATCACGGCGCATTAATCCAGCACGGCCAATATTGGACCCCAATTGTACAATGCCGTGTACGGGGACAATCGCAGGAACTGGTAATATCTGTGCGATAACCGCTAGCAAGGTTACGCCGCCACCAATACCAACCGCTGCCGTTAAAAGGGAAGTTAGAAAACTGCTGCCCACAAGAAGCACAACTTCAAAAGCCGTCAACATTTCAGGAATAAGCTGCACTCAGTTTCCTTTTCCATTTGTTATCCGACATTCACTGAAATTCAGAGATGGTGGTTTTCATCCATAGATACGCTTGATACTGTAGTTGCATAAATCCAACGCAAGAGACAATGCAAGATGCGAGAAACTGTCTTAAACCAAACCGCTGATGCACAATCCCCAGCGGGAGCCAGCATTAATTTTATCATGGATGGTCCAACTGGAAACATGATCCATGCCTCAGTGCCTGCCGGCCAAATAAACAGAGCAACAGTTCATTCCACAGTTAGTGAATTTTGGTACATACTCGAAGGCACCGGCGAAATTTGGCGCAGAAATAGTACAGAGGAACGCACTGTCCGATTAGAAAAGGGGACTTCAATAGACATTCCCGTTGGGACCTCTTTCCAATATCGAAACATTGGTGAAACACCACTTAAATTTATTTGCACTTCTATGCCGCCGTGGCCAGGTGACAGTGAAGCCACATACGTTGAAGGTATATGGCAACCAAATGCTGTTTTCGAGAACGAATGAAAGCCCTATTATGATGCGAAAGCACACCTTGAAATCAAACCTCATTCTCGCAGCGTTTTTAACCCTTGGTTCCAGCACTGTTATAGCAGCAGAACCAAACACAGCCCGCAAGCTACAGTTTCCTATGGCCTGTACACTCGGTGACGATTGTTGGATAGCGCGCTATAGCGACAGAAAAAAAGGCCAAGGCAAAGCAGATTATATGTGTGGCCCTCGCACGCAAAACGGCCACAAAGGTACAGATATTGCCATTACCGATTATGGCCAAATGCGCGCAGGCGTACCCGTGCTGGCAACTCTTGATGGCACTGTTTTACGCCTCCGTAAGGGGGTAAAGGACACACCTGTTACTAAAGATAACCATGAGGCAATTAAAAAAACTGGTTGTGGCAATGCTGTTATATTAGGCCATCCAGATGGCTATCAAACAGCTTACTGCCATATGAAAGAAAATAGCATCAACATACAGGTTGGTGACACTGTCGTTGCTGGGCAACAAATTGGATCTGTTGGCCTATCCGGCCTTACTGAATACCCACATTTGCATTTTGATGTCCGTAAAAATGGTAAACGTATTGACCCTTTTGACGGCACACTTACCGGAAGCAGCTGCGGGGTAGGCTCCGAAAATAATTTATGGGAAGTGCTACCGCCCTACGAGACAATGAGTTTGATGCCACTTGTCTTTAGTGATGAACTACTGACTCGACAATCACGCTGGCAAGTTCAACCGAGCCAGATCAGTAAGAATGCTCCTGCACTTGTTTTAACAGGGCGCGCCTGGAACTTACGCGAAGGAGACCATTGGCTGTTTCATATTATCCGGCCTGACGGCGTTAACGCCACAGAACGTAGTATGACAATTGACAAGAACCGGCAAAGTAATTGGTACGGGAACAAATTACCTCGCCCAAAAGGGGGCTTTATGACAGGTACATGGAAAGGCAAATTAATGGTGCTACGACAACACGAGGACGGCACTGTAACGCGCTATGAAAGCGAAACGGAAGTCCTAGTAACGCCATAAAACGCCAATCAAAATTATGCCCTTTAATTCCTAGGCAAATCAATTCTATTCAGCAGCACGACGCGTTATTATAGGTGTGTTTCTGCGATAACTTAACGCTTCAGCTATATGCTTAGACAACACCGCATCACCCCCCTCCATATCGGCAATGGTGCGTGCAACTCTCAGCACACGATGGTAAGCGCGTGCCGACAAGCGAAACCTATCAATAGCAGCTTCTAACAAAGCACGCCCTTCTGCATCAGGTGTTGCAACCTCTTCAAGAAGTTGACCATCTATTTGTGCATTTGTAAGTGCTGTCGATGCAGCCTTCTTCTCATAACGAGCTGTCTGAATTGCACGAACCGATGCCACCCTAGCAGCAACCGCGGCAGAAGTTTCACGCGGCGCTGGTGATGATAGGTCCGCCACAGAAACTGCAGGTACATCAATAAATAGATCAACCCTATCATACAGAGGGCCTGAAATCTTTGATTGATAATCGAGGGCACAGCGAGGGGCACGACTGCAAGAAAGTTCCATATCATCTAAGTTTCCACAACGACATGGGTTCATTGCTGCAACCAATTGAAACCGGGCGGGATAAGTAACATGGGCCTGTGCACGGGCAATTACTGCCTCACCACTTTCAATTGGCTGGCGCATAGCTTCCAGTGCAGGACGTGAAAACTCAGGCAACTCATCTAAAAAAAGCACACCAGCGTGTGCCAAAGACACCTCGCCAGGCTTTGCTTTAGCGCCACCACCAATAAGCGCGGCTTGGCTAGCAGAATGATGCGGTGCTCTAAATGAACGAGTCCGACTAATAACGCCATCAGTTAACAAACCGGCAATTGACGCTACCATACTTGTTTCCAGCGCTTCTTCTGCTGATAACGGCGGTAATATGCCCGGTAACCGGCTCGCAAGCATTGACTTTCCCGCCCCAGGAGGACCCATCATGAGCAAAGCATGACCCCCTGCTGCTGCAACCTCCAAAGCACGTTTTGCTGTTTCCTGACCTTTAATATCAGCTAAATCAAGCCGTGCTTCACAAACCTCTGCCATCTTGGGTTCTGGAGCAGATATTATCTGAACCCCACGCAAATGATTGATAAGCGCGAGTAGATGTGCTGCGGCGATAACATCACGCCCACCAGCCCAGGCGGCTTCTGGTCCTGATGCAGCCGGGCAAATGAAAGGTGCATCAGAACCACTAGCAAAAAATGCTGCAGGTAAAATTCCTGGTACGGGCCGAATACTGGCGTCCAGCCCCAATTCCCCCATTACTATAGCCTCTCCTAAAGCATCCGTTTCCAGAACCCCCATCGCCGTCAACAGACCAAGGACTATAGGCAAGTCATAATGGGAACCCTCTTTAGGTCTGTCAGCCGGAGATAAATTCACTGTAATACGCTCGGCAGGAAGCGCCATACCAATCGCAGCGAGAGCAGCGCGCACCCGTTCCCGCGCTTCATTAACAGCCTTGTCTGGTAATCCAACAATTGTAAAAGCAGGTAAGCCGCTAGTTACCTGTACCTGAACTTCTATTGGGCAAGCTTTTATACCCTCAAAAGCAACGGTTTGAACACTTGCCACCATAGCGACCCCCACAATCATGCCGATATTATATGCACTTAATACTCTACATATAACACTTAGCAACAAAAATGTGAACAAAACATGAACAATGTTCGTGTCAGTAGAATTAATTGGGTACTTAGGGGCTATTGCCCTCGCGCAGGGCCTGTCAAAAATGCAAGCAATTGATCTAATTCTCGGTCTGTCATACGCCCAATGCGCTGTGAGAGTTTATTCACTGCAAGCGTAGCCCGCGGATTGAGACCGGATGTGTCAATTGTTACCTTGGGTTTGGATAAATGGGCCAGTTCTTTCAGTTCCTCAGCATCGTCCCAAATCAAGCCAAAATACTGAATTACCTTTTGAATGAATGCCCATGAAGGCGCGCCTCTATTGCCATGCTCTAATGCAGACAAATAAGCCGCAGACACATCAAGAGCTGCAGCCATCTCCCCCTGATTAACGCCCTTTTTTTTGCGCAAAAACCGCAGCTTTTCCCCAAACGGTGTCATACTTCAAAGCCTTTACTTCTCCGGCTACCGGGTAATCGGCGACGCAGCAATATATAAAAAGCCCCCTCACCGCCGTGTTCTTTTGCTGCCTCACCGTATGATTCTATAAAAGGTTTCAACTCTGAGCCTTCCAGCCAAATAGGCAGCATGCGTTTTAAAACACCCCCAAATTGATCAAAATCAGCTCTCGTGCGGTGTGCAATAGGTGTATCAGAGCCTGTTTGAGAAAAACGTGCGCCTCCTTTACCTGTTACCACCAGTATCGTTTTGTCACCGCGACGCACCCCTCCCTCAATCACCGATTTCAACTGTCGAAACGCTTGATCCTGATTGAGGCCATGCAAATCAACTGAACGATCTACATCTTGTTGGCCCTTGCTAATACGGCGTCTTGTCTTGCGGTCAACACGCGGGGTTGGCTCTGGACTGTTGCCTGCATGCCATTCCATCGGCAACGGCCTGTCCTGCATTCGATCACGGGACATCCTTCGGGGTTTAACATCAGGTGCATCAGGCCGCTTATCAAGTGGCCTGATTGTTTTAGTAACCTCCTGCCAAAGCGCCTGATCACTTTCTGATATTAGCGGGCTACTTTTCTCGCGTTGATCCAGTTTTCGCGGCTTTTTAGCCACTGTTTTTTTCCTCAGCAGCCAGCGCCAACTTTTTAGGCAACAATAACCAGTATCGGCCACTATTTGCCATACGCCCTGCAATCTCTTCAGCTTCCGGCCCAAAACCCCAAAAAACGTCGCCTCGAATTTCACCCGTAATAGCACCGCCTGTATCTTGTGCCACCATCAAACGTTGAAACGATACAGGTTCACCGCTTCTGTCTTTAGGGTCTGGGTGACTGGCTGACAACCATATCGGCGCATGCAGGGGTAAGTGTTTCCGGTCTACTGCCAGCGAATGACCCGCAGTTAAGGAAACATTGGCCGAGCCAAATGGCCCTGCTGTGCCTTTTAGCTCCCGAAAGAAGATAAAGGAGGCATTCATATGAAGGATTTCTTCAACGCGGTCAGGGTTTGCTTCCAACCATGCACGAATGCTTTGCATCGACATATCTTTGCGCTTGATCGCCCCTTCGGCAATCAAAGGCCTCCCTATTGCTAAATATGGGTGGCCATTCTGAGCAGCATAGCCAACCTTAAAAAGAGAACCATCCGGCAAACGGACACGCCCTGACCCTTGAATGTGCAAGAAGAAGGCATCCACCGCACTATCCACATATAATAGCTCAAGACCTTTATTCTCTAGAGCACCAGCCTCAATTGCCTTACGGTCTTCGTAAGGTCTCAAATTACCATTTTGCACCCGCCCCGCAACGCGGCGGCCTTTCAAATCTGCACGAAACGCTCCTAAATCAACCATAACAAGATCATCAGGTCGCAAATATAACGGAACAGTATAGCGGCTATCTTTTGTAAAGCTGCCATTCAGCAACGTTTCATAATAGCCAGTGAATTTCCCAGTAGTATTACCCCCGATTGAAACTTCTAAAGGCAGAAAATATTCACGCAGCGTCGCTAAAAATGCATTTTCACCAGATGCAGCAAGAACCGCACTACAGGCTTGCTTCCAATCAGCAACCTTGCCGCCAATCGATGCACCAGGTAACCTGCGGGTCTCAGGTAAAGAGATAATCTTTTCACAGCTTTTTAAAAGTGCGGGTGCTGCACCATATGCTTTGGAAGGAGTCCATCCATCCAAAGCATCAAATGAAACCACCTCAAACTGTAGGCCTTTAGCTTGCTGCTTTAATAATGAATAAGCCGCCCAAATCGGTAGTAAAATAATTACGCCTAGCGTCAGGCCTTTCCAAAACCCCGAACGCATGGCCATTAGCCAGCACTTGTGGCGACCAATGTCCAGCCCGGCTCTTTAGACTTAACGTTTCGTGCAAATGTCCAGTTATCATTCATTTCAACGGCATCGCTTGCATCGCCCTGGACCACCTTACCGTCTTTATCGCGAGTTACAGCTACAACCTCGGATGTAAAGTGTACGGTTAATTGCGCTACTTTTCCGTCTAATTCAGCGGCTGTCACTTCTGCACTTGTCACATCAAGCAACTGATTTTCGACTTTCAGCTCATCAGCTTCCAGTGAATCTATTGCTGATTCAAACTTAGCCTGAACTTCATCGTCAAGAAAGTCTTTCAGGGCCTGTTTGTCACCCTTCCAAAACGCCTCAAGGATCATACCGTAAGCCGTTTTGGCACCATCCATAAACTGACCAAGATCAAAGCTTGGGTCAGCTTTGCGAATATCCATATAAGTACGCCTTAAGGAAGGGTTTTCCTCAAGGTCAATTACTTCAGCCTCTACCGTGGGCTCGTCTGTGTTTTCACTGTATTCATTTGGAGAACGACCCACGCGACCCGCAGCAGGTGGCTGAGGTTCATTACCCGTTTTTTTTCCAAGTTCGGAGCGCAAGCGCAGAAAGATAAAGGCTGCGACCATCGCGACTAAAATGATATCAAAAGGCATAGCTTTATTTTAGCTCATCTACTAGGTTTTGTCGTATTTTCCGGCGCACCTATTGAAGCGCGGCGCTGACGTCCCCTTATAGATAAGGGTAATTGAAGGAAAGAACAAGAAATGGCGTTAATCATATTGTTGTTTATTATCGGCATCCCCATATTGGAACTGTCGGTTTTGATTGACGTAGGCGGAGAAATCGGCGCTGTGTCTACTGTTGCACTGTGTCTGTTAACAGCAGCCATAGGGCTTTCTCTGGTACGCATGCAAGGGATTCGGGTTTTTCAAGACATGCAGCGAAAGGCCCAAGTAGGAGAACCGGCAGGAGATGCCCTAATACATGGCTTTTTTCTCCTGATTGCAGGTATATTTTTATTCATACCCGGCTTTATAACTGATTTTTTTGGCGCTCTACTTTTACTCCCGTTTGTTCGCTTGATGCTTGGCCGGGCTGGTATGGCACACATGATGACCCGCAGCCATATGACAAGAAGCCCTTTCAACCGCGAAGGGCATAACGGTACAAACAGAAAGAATTCCGATCAAGAATACACAATTGAAGGCGAATTCACTTCGTATGAAGTGAGAGAAAATCAAACAGAAACCCCTGAAACTGAAATAATACCGCCTAAAAAACATACTAAGAGGGACTAATTTAGCGAATCCGCCGATTCCCGGCGATTTCCATATTGTTCATTGACAGAAACCATGCTAGCCGTTCACCCCAACAACGCCAATCCGGTTTGTCTCGGGGGGGTGGCAGACAAAATATAAAGAGTGATAAAATGGCTGAGAATGATTTTGATAACGCACAGGCTCCAGTAGGCGGCCCGGCTCCTGAAGGGGGCGAAGCACCGCAAGCAGGCGTTCTGGCACAATATGTTCGTGACCTTTCTTTTGAAAACCCAAATGCACCAGCTAGCTTGCAGTCTATGAACTCGGCAAAGCCTGCGATTGACGTGAATGTGAATGTCGGTGCGCGCAAGGTTAACGATGAAGTATTTGAAGTAGAACTGAAAGTTTCTGCTAAAGCGACGCACAAAGACGAGCAAGGCAACGATCAAGTAGCCTTCGTGGTTGAGCTAGCTTACGGTGCCTTATTTGGTATTCGCAATCTTCCTGAAGAGACACTGAAGCCGTTCTTGCTTATTCAAGCACCAAACCTGATGTTCCCATTTGCACGACGTATCGTAGCAGACGCATCTCGTGACGGTGGTTTCCCACCACTTCTTCTTGAGCCAATCAGCTTTGAAGCACTATATCGCTCTCAGCTTGAGCAAGAAGCTCAGCAAGCGGGTGCTGCACCTGCTGAAGATGGTGCTCCAGCGCCAATCAATCTCAACTAAGATTGATGCAACAGTCTTGAGGGAAACCTAAATAAAAAAGCCGGCAGTCAATAGAGTGCCGGCTTTCTTTTTACCCAAATGCCATCTGATATCAGGTGGCGTTAACTGTTAAACGACGCGCATGCCAACATGATGCACCGCTTGTTAGGTCAATCACTGCATGTAAGATTATTGCTAAAAACAATGAACCCGACAGCATATACAGTAAGGTAATAAAGGCCCCGGTAGCCGCCACCTTCAAAAGTGCAAGCTTACTGCCTTGATACACATGAGCCAAAACAAACACTGCAAGCGAAACTACTGCGGCAAAAGCGCTATGCATGAAATATCCAAACGCCCAGATTAAGTAGCCACGAAACAACACCTCTTCGGTTATGCCTGCCGTAATCGACAACACTTTGAAAAAGGAATATTCCGTCGGTGTTTTCGGCATTATCTGCTCTACACCAACCGCACTTTCCACCTCTTTCATCAGTCCTTCAGCCGCCTCTTTATTGCCTCGAACTTGAAACACTTGCGCCGTCAATAAGGCTGAAATCACCAATGTAACGGCCAAACCTACTCCTTCAGCCATAGACAATGAAATTGACAGCCCTAGTGCATCAAAACTACGCCCCTCAAAAATCCAATAAGCAACGACTAAAATGGTTGGCAACCACAGCAGCCACATGCTTTCTTTGTATGTCGCCATCAACGCAGTTTTATCACCTGCGATCAGTTTTCTTTCAAAGCGTTTGTGTGCCCAAAAAGACTTTATAGGCAGGCCCAATGCGATCAAAACCATGAGGCCGTAATCAATATATGTAAGCTGAATAACATCTGGCACTTTTACTCTCCTTGAATATAAAAACTATTGATTTTACATAATATTATGTATATTTTGTAAAAGTGAATTACATTTACATATAGGTGTTGAAGCAGATGAGTCAAGGCGCAAAAAAAACGCATCAAACGCGGTCCCGCAAAACCAGAGATAAGCTATTGAGCGCTTTAGAAGATTTACTTCATGAAAAAGACTTCGCAGACATCGGCGTTACCGAAATTGCCGCTAAAGCAAAAGTGTCTGCCGCCACTATTTACCGCCGATTCGATAGTAAAAAAGGGTTCATTCCTGTTCTGTTTGACCTGTATATAAAGCGCCTAGAAGAATGGAGTGTATCGCCAAATGCTCGGCTTGAACTTGAAAACTGCTCCCTGAGGCAAGCACTGTATCAAATAGTGCGTGTTGGCTGGCAGCAACTGCAAGCACAAGCACATATCATGCGTGCCGTTCACCTACATGGCAGAGGCCACTTGGGACTAATGGAAGGGAAAGCCTCTGCGTTTGAAGAATCCACACTCAGCGGCATGCGTACTCTTATTGAAATATATGCCGATGACATCAAGCGATCAGATGCTGACAAAACCGCCCGAATGCTTGCCTACTATTTAAATAGCATTCTCATAGAAAAGGGGCTGTTTGGTAATGAGGGGGCTGTTTTTGGCATCGCCTTTAGTGATGATGATTTCATCACAGAGGTGTCTGATTTTGCCTTTGGATACCTAACAACGCCCAATTAAAACCATCTAAAGAGCTTACTTGTCCTTAAACCATGCTTGCCAAGCATCCCAGCTATCTACCATGTCGGCAATCATTTTATAGCCATCAGAGCCAGGATGGGCTCCGTCACCCGCAAGGCAAGCATTATTCCAAGCATCGCTTTTGTGCATTGTTGAAAAAACATCCAGATAAGGCACTTTATGAGTTCGCGCAAACACACCAAGCTGGCGCGAAAGGTCTGATATTCGCTTGTTAGCAACTGGGTCATCGGCAATAGGCAATGGGCCTATAAACAGCGTTGGCCATAACTTGGGTGCTGAAACCAGTATCGCCCGCGCGTTCTTCAGTCGCTCGTTCTGCGGAAGTCGGGCTCGACCATCTTCACCTTTAGCACAATCATTAGTACCAAAAGAAAACACCAGATAACCATCCGAGCGCCCACCTATTCGCGCCTGCGCCTCTTGCTGCCACCGTCCCATGATATCTGCACTGGTATTGCCGCCAATACCGAGATTATACATCGTTAGAACAGCTCCAGCCTTGCGCCTATTTGCGCATACACGCCCAACCCAACCGAGATACTCTTCATCTGCGGTGCCATTAGTGAAACTATCCCCGAAAAAACAGATTTTCATTGCCTATTTGCCTTTGCCCTCAACCAATCAGTAACCCTCTGGTCGATAGATTTTATAAACAGGTCTTTACCGTTAATATAACGATCTTTGTTGCCATCATATGCAGCCACTAATTCCCTCTTAAGTTCAGAATACTTTTTTGCCCAAGTGGGGTGAGCAATCAAAAAGTCCCTAAAACCAAGGTGACGCTTTATCTCTGATGTGTCGACTCCAAAGACATGCATATGATGGGTGCGCCGAAAATTTTCGTCGCTTTTCTGAAAATAGCGCCGCCCCGAAATTCCATATTCTCCTTTCGGATCATAACCCAACTGCCTCAAGCCTTGCTCACAATCATCAACTAAATCAATGTCATCAACTTCTACCAGTATATCGATAATGGGTTTTGCGTAGATGCCGGGTATCGCTGTGCTACCAATATGGTGAACACCTACAAAATTAGCGCCGAAAGCCTGCTGCAAAGCATCTGCTTGCCGCGCATAATCCTCACGCCATTTGGCCTGATGAAATTCCAGAATAAGTTGCTGTGACATGGTGCCCTTCAATTATCACTAGCGCGCTGCTTTGGTGAGCCTTAATAACGCTCGAGCACAAATTACATCAGCCGGATTTCCTGTGGTTTTACAATCCAGCTCAGCTTCCATCAATATATCCAGCGCCTGCTCAACCTTACGAGAACTCCAGCGACTAACTTCTAACTGAAATTTATCCCGCTCGGCAAAAAACACCGGGGGCCGCAGCTTGCCAATCGCTTCACCAGCACTCATGCCTTGGTCCATATAACCACGAGCCAAATGAATTCGCATCATTCTATTTTGGAGTGTGCGCAGGATAGCTATCGCGTTCTCTCCAGATGTGCGTGCCCGTTCCAACAGCTTTTCAAGCCGCTTCAAATCACCCCCAGTAACGGCCTCTGCTACTTGATTGATCCCGAGTGCCGCAGTGTCTCCAACACATGCTTCCGCATCTGCAAGTGTTACCTGCCCACCTTCGTTACCTTTATATAGAACAAGTTTATCCAGTTCACCGCGAGACACCATACGGTCACTGCCAAGGTTATCCACCAAATAAGCAACGGCATCTTGGGTCGCAGTTAAGCCTGCATCCGCCAACACTGATTGCACCAGCCCCATCAAATCACGCGAACTATCCTCATAACAGGGAATCGCCAATGCGTTTTTTGCTGTTTCCATGAGTTTTCGCAAGCTTGATGTCGGCTTCAAATCTCCTGCTGTCATCACCAACAAGCCGTCACCTTGATCACTGGCTAAGGCAAGCTTAGCTGCCTCCGTGCTTTCATTGCCAGCACCATCAACCCGCACCAAACGCCTGCCTCCCATCATTGAGATGGCAGCCAATTCATCAAGTAATATAGAAGGGTGTTCCTTAATGTCTGAAAGCGTTGGTTTTGCCACCTGAAACGGATCTGTGAGGTCTGGCGTTATCTGTTTGGAAATTGCATCAGCACGTTCCCGTGCCAAACCTTCATCACGGCCAAAAACCAAAACGGCCCGCACACCAGTACCAACCGACTTTAACAAAGGGGGAATATCGCGAGGTTTTACTTTCACGGCTGCCCCTTCACATCAATTTTTGGAAAACTGCAACGCCAAACGGCGGTGGATACGCTCAGCAAGCTCTAAAACCAATCGACGCGCGCTATCCTCACGCTGAGTAACAGTCGCAAAGTCTGAAAGCACAATATCATAGGAAGTACGAGCCCGCATTTCTTCCTCGAAAAGTACGGTTTCATCCGTCAATGCTACGAGTTTCACAGAGGCAAGCAAGGTTAATTGCTCTTGCGAAGTTGCTGCGTCTGGGCGAACACCATACCCTTCCATTGATTGCGCTAACGATATATCAAGCCGGTATTTTTGTTGTGCTGATACATTTAAGCGGTCCAGCAAGCGATTACGCATAATCTGGCCAATACGGTCCGGTATCGGCCCAACGTCAATTGCCGATAGTTGTTCCTGCATCGCCTCGCTAGATCCACCGGCCTCATAAAGCGGTTTGAACCCACAAGCCGCAAGCGACAAGAGCGATATGAACAATAAAATCCGCATTAATTAGCCACGATATTAACAATACGTCCCGGTACAACAATCACTTTACGGATCGTCCTACCATCAATAAAATTACCTACCTTTTCGCTAGCCATAGCAGCCGCCTCAACCTCTTCTTTAGGTAAGTCTTTCGCCACTTCAATGGTATCACGAACCTTACCATTTACTTGCACAGCCATTTTGACTGTGCTGTCGGTGGTTAAGGCTTCATCAGCGACAGGCCACCGCGCATCTGACACAAGGCTTTCATGGCCAAGCTCAGCCCACATCTCTTCAGCCAGATGGGGCATCATAGGGCTAATAAGAACGATCAAGGTCTCAAGTGCCTCACGCATTGCCTCAGGCGCGCCGTCTCCATCAAGCTTCGCGCTAATCGAGTTGGCAAACTCATATAGCCGCGCAACAGCTTTATTGAAGTGTAACTGTTCAATATCGGCGGTGATACCTTTGACTGTCTTGTGTGTTGCTTTTCTGAGGGCAAGCACGCTATCCGAGATTTTCTCAGGCATTGCCGAACCCAGTTTTGCAACAGGATGCGGGGCTTCCATTACAAGCCGGTACACACGCTGCGTAAAGCGCCAAGCCCCTTCAATACCTGCCTCAGTCCAAAGCAGATCACGCTCTGGCGGGCTATCAGACAGCACAAACCAACGGGCAGTATCTGCACCGTACTGATCAATAATGTCATCTGGATCAACAACATTTTTCTTGGATTTAGACATCTTCTCAATGCGGCCTTCAGAAACTTCAAGGCCGTTATCACTGCGATAAAAAGAGCCATCATCCCGGTGGCGTACAGTTTCAGGGAACACCCAGTTTCCGTCACTATCTTTATAGGTCACATGATTAACCATGCCCTGTGTAAACAAACCTTCGAAAGGCTCTTTTACCTCGGTACGCCCCACATGATTAAGCGCCCGCGTAAAGAAGCGTGCATAGAGCAAGTGTAAAATAGCATGCTCAACACCCCCTATATATTGCTTAACCGGCAGCCATTCGTTCACCACATTACTATCAAACGGCGCATCAGAATCAGGTGTACAAAAGCGGGCATAATACCAGCTACTATCAACAAATGTATCCATAGTATCGGTTTCACGACGAGCATCTTTGCCGCAATCAGGGCATTTCGTGTTTTTCCATGTTGGGTGATGCTCAAGCGGGTTACCAGGCTTGTCAAAAGACACATCTTCTGGCAACTCAACTGGCAATTGCTCACTAGGAACTGGCACTACACCGCATTCATCGCAGTGTACAAACGGGATCGGCGTACCCCAATAGCGTTGGCGGGAAACCCCCCAATCACGCAGGCGGTAATTTACTGTACGCTCCCCCCATCCTTCAGCCTCAGCCCGGTCAATAAGCGCTGCTTTTGCGGCGACAGTATCCATGCCATCAAGGAAACGGGAGTTATATAATGTACCTTGCCCCGTATAGGCTTCATCACCAATTTCAAATGTTTCTGCATCTTCGCCGTCTGGCAATACAATCGGCAAAACAGGTAAATTATATTTACGGGCAAAATCAAGGTCACGCTGATCACCGGCAGGGCATGCAAAAATGGCCCCGGTGCCATAATCCATCAAAACAAAATTCGCGACGTAAACCGGCAGCTTCCATGTGTCATCAAACGGGTGCTCAACGGTTAAGCCAGTATCAAAACCTTTTTTATCGGCTTTTTCTATGGCTTCTTCCGTGGTACCGCCAGCACGGCATTCTTCACAAAAAGCAGCTAGTTCAGGATTGCCTTTTGCCAATTTCACCGCGATGGGATGATCTGCCGATATTGCGCAGAAACTGGCCCCAAAAAGTGTATCAGGGCGCGTTGTGTAAACCGGTAATTTTTCACCTGTTTCAGAAACGGTAAAATCGAACTTAAGTCCTTCTGATCGGCCAATCCAGTTTTCCTGCATCAGGCGTACTTTGTCAGGCCAACGCTCTAATGTTTTAAGGCCATCAAGGAGGTCTTCAGCAAAGTCGGTAATCTTTAAAAACCACTGTGACAATTTGCGGCGCTCAACCTCAGCACCTGAGCGCCAACCTTTGCCGTCGATCACTTGCTCGTTTGCAAGCACTGTATTGTCAACAGGGTCCCAGTTAACCCAGCTTTCCTTGCGGTAAACAAGGCCTGCCTTGAAAAAGTCGATAAAGATCTGTTGCTCTTTGCCGTAATATTCTGGGTCACATGTTGCAAATTCACGGTCCCAATCAATCGAAAGGCCTACATGGCGCAATTGTTTGCGCATGTTCGCTATATTGTCATAGGTCCAGTCTGCCGGATGAACCTTACGCTCCATCGCCGCATTTTCAGCTGGCATCCCAAAAGCGTCCCACCCCATCGGATGTAAAACTTCATAGCCTTGTGCACGACGATACCGTGCTACTACATCACCCATCGCATAATTGCGAATATGGCCTACATGAACCCTGCCAGACGGGTAAGGAAACATCTCAAGCACATAGTATTTTGGCTTGTCTGAATTGTTGTCCGTTTTAAAAGTTTTGGCGTTATCCCAAACTTTTTGCCATTTGGCTTCAGTGGCCTTTGCGTTATAGCGCGACATCTTTTTTCTCGTGTGATCAATTAACTGAGGCCAGACACTGCATACGCACCATCCGGCCTTTACTTATTTCGTCCTTGTTTTTCCGCTCAAATTTAAGAACGGACAACCAGGGCCTTACTGGTTATCAAGCCGAATACGACGAGCCATAGTGAGAATTGCTTCTTCAATCTGAAGTTCAGTTGCGGCTTGTACCGGAACACTTACCCAATTCCCTGACTGATTTTCCTGGCGTACGACCGACACCTTAAAACCATCTGAACGCAGCGCTTCCGACATAAAACGTACAGCAACCTTAACCCGTTCGTTAGGAACATCCGGCGTGCTATGCCAGTCAGTAACAATAATGCCGCCTGATGGCTCAATTTGGTCAAAAGGCATAAAGGAAAGCGTATCAAGTGTGGCTTGCCACAAATAACCGTTTACACCAATCGCTGTTGTGCGCGGCCCATACTCATCCGCACTCTCATCGCCGCCTCCAAAAATGCCGGAAACAGTACTGCAAGCACCAAGCATTGCGCTTAGTGATAGTACCATCAGCGATCGGGTAAATCTTTGCATGCTACACCCCGTAGAAAATCTTCATTTGTTGAGATCAGGTTCTTGCTTTTGCTGCGAGTCGCCCCCAACTAAGCCCTGATCGAAAAAGCTTTATGCGGGTTATAACCACCCGAGCAGACAGTTACTAGTCAGAAATACGGTTAAACGATGGCAAATCGTGGCACAGAAGACACAACTCACCTCATTTTTACCTCAACACCTTGTCAGAGTGTGGTAGGAGGCCGTACCATAATGAGCTATCTGCACTGAAAGTGAACCTAGACAAATAATGAAACAAGCTTGGAAAATCGGCGTTTTGGCACTTGTTGCCACAAGTTTATCTGCCCCTTTGTTGGCGGATGACGATAAAACGCGTTTTGGGAGCAATGGGTTTCTTAAAAGTCTAGATGCTTTTGTCGCAGAGCAAATGGCTAAAAAGCGTATCGCCGACAATCTTGGTAATGCTGCATCATTAAAAGAACTTGAACTTAGTTTGCGGAGCCAAAACTCTAAAAATGACAACTTCTTTCAGCTAAGTGATTCGCGGCACTTAAAAGCCTATAGGGCTGATACCCTTTCAGACCGACCGACTTTTTCATCATTACTTGCACCAACCGGGACTCTTAGAAGCGCATATGGCCTGAAATCTTCTGGAGGAAATGGTCGGCTAGACCTCTCTTTTGGTGGCGACAAACGCGATTCTGAAGACCGCGGCTTTGAAATATCTCTGGAAAGCGCCTACCGTTTTACCATTGACGGCCTGCCCGCAACCTCTGCTTTTGCAGATACAGGTGCAGCAAACCGTGAATATAATGTCGGTGTAACTTTGGGGTACTCTGGTTTCGGCGTTGACGCCTCCATGACACGTCAAACAAATGTCTTTAAGCGCGATTTATCTGGCTTTGATGTTGGGTTTTCATATCGCTCAAAAAGCTGGGCAGCTCGCTTGTCGATGGGTGAATACCGTGAAGGTGCTGATTTATTTGGCATCGAAAATGATGTTCGCAACATTATCTCTGTTGAGTTAGGCGCAAGCTACCGGTTAACGGAAACCATCGGCTTTAAAGGCGGCGTACGCTACTATGATTACGGAGATCAATGGGTTGTGGTTGACCCTGAAGTTGGTGAAAATTCGCAAATGATCTTCCTCGGCGGACAATTAAAGTTCTAATTCGCCCTTCTTCCATTAAAGTGAAGCAAAAGCACCGATCGCCGCAATACCAATCAACTTGACAGGATATAGTTGTGCAGCATTTTGTGCCGTTATGCCGCCCAGTGCCACCAAAGGCACTTTAGATATTGCCGCTAATCTCGCCAATCTGTGAATCCCCAAAGCCTTAGCATCAGGGTGACTATTCGTTGTAAAAACTGGTGACACAAAGGCAAAGTCTACGCCTAACTTTTCTGCTTGTAAAAGTGCCCGGTGACTGTGGCACGCAGCACTCACCAAGCCAAAAGAGGCCAAGTTAGGGGGGTAGCGTAATTGATATTCGGGTAAATGCAGCCCATCCGCACCGACATACCGCGCTAATGCCGGATCTCCCGCAATCAACAAAAACTGTTTCTGCTCCCGAGTTACACGCCTTAACTCAAAAGCCAAACCCACACGGTCTGGGTGATCATAGTCCCTTGCAATAATAATACTGCCTGCTGGCAAACGCAGGCACACTTCAACTGGATTTCGTACCCGGCCAGAATCTGTCATAAAAATGAGGTTAGGCACCCCCGCAGCACGACCAAGCCTCAGTGCCGCACTTGTGGAGCGTTTTTGAACTAGTGACTTAACCATAAATTATGCGTATCACATAGCAAGAGTGGAACAAATGACATTTCCAAAACTATAACACACACTTGGAATAAATAACGAGTATCGACATGGCCAATTCCCTTGAAGATCAGATTAAAAACAACATAGACGCAATCCAAACTGAGATTAACTCTATGTGTGAACATGTCGGAGTGCCCACTGCCACCCCCAAAATTATTGCAGTATCCAAGGTACAGCCGAAAGAACGTGTTATCGCTGCACTTGAAGCTGGGCAGCGCGTGTTTGGTGAAAATAGGCTACAAGAAGCAGAAGAACGCTGGGAGGGATTAAAGCCAAAGTATCAAGATATTGAGCTGCACCTAATTGGTGGCCTACAAACCAATAAAGCAGCCAGAGCCGTTACTTTATTTGATGTGATCCAGACGGTAGACAGGAAAAAGTTGGCTAAGGTTCTCGCAAGTGAAATGTCCAAGCAAAACAAATACTTACCTGTTTACATTCAGGTTAATACAGGCAAGGAGGAGCAAAAAGGTGGTTGCATGCCTGAGGATTTACCTTCTTTGGTAAAAACTGCAACAGAATTAGGCCTGAATATTATTGGATTAATGTGTATCCCGCCTGTTGGCGATGATCCAACACTGCATTTTGCGCTTTTGAAAAAGCTTGCCAAACGCCACGGCCTTGAAAAGCTTTCCATGGGTATGAGCAGTGATTTTGCGCTGGCAGCGGCAATGGGGGCCACTGAAATTCGTGTTGGTACAGCAATTTTTGGTGCCCGTGATTATAGCTAACCTATTTTTAGCTGGTCTTCCGGCTCAATCAAACGAAGCAATTTCCTAAGTGCACTTACCTCAAGTGCTACACAGCCCAGAGTGGGTCTAAAACCATCCCGCGCCACATGTACAAATATAGCACTGCCAAGACCAGACACCACCGGATCATCATTATGGCCAATCACAAGTATCAGGTCATACAAATGATCATCACGCCATAATTTTTCATGACCTTCACCGTGCGGCAACCGCACCAACTTGTTATAATGTTTGCTTTCTGGCGCGTCGCACCAACCTAAACTCGGCGACGACGCCTGAGTGGATAGTCGAGTAATAGGTATTTGTTCACGATCAGGCCGAAAAAATACATGCCGAAACGGATATATGCCACTAGGGGTTTTCCCGTCCCCCTCTTGGCCCTCCGCTTCAGGTATCACACCATTTTTACCCAGCGCGCACATCTCGTCAAAACAAGGACCAACCAAACGCCCTCGCTGAGCATTTACCTCGTCCGGTATTACTCGCCAAATTGTCATTAATCTAAAATATGGCCCGTACGCACCTTTTTGGTGGCAAGGTAGCCTTCATTATGAGGGTTGGTAGGAAAGGCATGTGCTACACGTTCAGCTACAGTAATACCGTATCGTTCCAACCCTTCCACTTTATTGGGGTTATTAGTCATTAGCCGCACCGACTTAAAGCCCAGGGCCTTCAACATCTCTGCAGCAGGCGCAAAAATTCGCTCGTCTACATCGAAACCAAGCCGCGTATTGGCATCAACCGTGTCATACCCTTGGTCTTGCAGTGCATAGGCTTTCAATTTTGACACCAGCCCAATACCGCGCCCCTCTTGTGCTAAATATAACAAAACACCGCCACCAGCCTGCTCAATAGCTTTAATCGCCCCTCTTAGCTGTTCCCCACAATCGCACTTAAGCGAGCCGAGCAGGTCCCCGGTAAAGCACTCACTATGAATTCGCATCAAAACAGGCTCTTGTCGCTCAGGGTCACCAATCACAATAGCGATATGCTCTACGCCGCCAACAAGCGGGCGGAAAGAAACTAATCTAGTTTGCTCAGAGCCCGCTAATGGCACCCACGCAGAGGCCACTTGTTTCAGGGCTGCCGCTTGCTTGAAATCAGCATCAAGCACATCAGCACCTGACACCAACATCAAGCCATTTTTGTCAGCAAAAGATGCTGCACCTTCTATTTCAGCAGCTAACACTGCCGGCAACAGGTGTGCCCATTTCACCATTTTGATAGCTGCCTGATCTATATCAGTATCTGGATGTTCTAGCCGCTGATACGGACCTTTAAGCGGTGTTGAAAGGTCAAGTGTTGGGTCAGCAAGGGCGGTCATATCTGCTGCTTTCATCCATGAAGGCCGCTTAATGCGCACCACAGCCCACCCCTTGCCTGCTACCTTTAAAGTCAGCGCACGGTTGTTCGTCAGCATAAGAAAGCTATCACTCACTAACCCATCAAAGGCAGCAAGCGTAAAGCTATTGGCCTGCTCTGCTGGCAAGATCAAAAGCCCATTGCCATCGCCTGTACCCACTACGACAGGCATGCCTCGGCGCAAATCACCAGCAGCGCGCTCTAAATTCAACAAGATATGTTCTTTAAGGTCCATAGGCCTCATATAAGGGAAAATTCATATTTGTCATGACAAGATTTTTCCTAAACACAAACTTTATTAAAAGATGTACCCAAAACCTTGATCAAACAATTGTTACCAGCTGTTGATAGCCGTTTATGTTTCTACTTCTTATATAGGCCTCGTTGTCGCATAATAGAATGACACTCTAAAGCAATAAGATAAAAATAGATTTCGCAGAAGGATAAAAGCATGGCCGTTAGAAAACTTCTCCTCGTTGACGATGATATAGACCTGCGTGAAAGTCTCGCAGAGCAACTCGCGCTTTGCGATGAATTTTCCACGGTTGAAAAAGGCACTGCTGCTGAAGCCCTTGACTATCTCGCAAATAATCAAGTGGATATGTTGATTTTGGATGTTGGCTTACCCGATATGGATGGCCGTGAACTATGCAAACGCATTCGTAAAAATGGCGTTTCTGTCCCTATTTTAATGTTAACAGGAAACACCTCTGACGCTGACACAGTGCTAGGTTTGGATGCAGGCGCTAACGATTATGTTACCAAGCCCTTCAGCTTCACAGTTCTCCTTGCCCGAGTACGCGCGCACTTTCGTCAATATGAGCAAAGCGAAGATGCCATTTTTGAAATTGGCCCTTATCAGTTCCGTCCATCAGGCAAGACCCTTGAAGAACAAGCTTCTGGCCGAAAGGTTCGACTAACCGAAAAAGAAACTGCTATCTTAAAGTATCTTTACAGGGCTGCAGGCAAAGCTGTGGGCCGTGAAGAATTACTTGCAGAAGTATGGGGTTATAACTCTGGAGTCACAACCCATACACTGGAAACCCATGTTTACCGCTTGCGCCAAAAAATAGAACATGAGCCCGGATCCGCTAGACTGCTTATCACTGAGCCCGGTGGATACAGCCTGCAAGGTTTAGCGGCTTAATTAAAAAGTATGGGCCCTCTAAAGGGCCCGTTAACTTCTTAATCAAACATCAACTAAAACAGATTTTCTGCCATTTTTCCTGATGGCTTAAAGGTCAAAATCCACCATCACGGGCGCATGGTCGGAAGGCTTTTCCCAGCCGCGAGCATTGCGCAATACTTCCATTTTCACCGCTTTATTCTTAAGGCTTGGGCTTGTCCAAACATGGTCAAGCCTACGGCCTTTATCTGCTGCGGACCAATCACGTGCACGGTATGACCACCAGCTATAGAGTTTTTCTTGCATTGGAACAAAATCCCGCATGATATCTTGCCAATCATGTGCTTCCATCAACCCTAACATTGCTTCCACCTCCACAGGTGTATGCGATACTACCTTCAAAAGCTTTTTGTGAGACCAAACATCCTCTTCATATGGAGCAATATTGAGGTCCCCCACAAGGATACTCGGCTCATCAAGCTCTGCAGACCATTCTGTCATTTCTTTTAAAAACTGAAGCTTATGAGCAAACTTGTCATTCACGTCTGGGTTGGGCTCATCACCGCCTGCGGGCACATAAAAATTATGAATTGTTTCCCCTGTGGGTAATTTAATCGCAATATGGCGAGCATCACCTTTTTCACACCAATTAATTTTAAAGCTATCTTCAAACTTTATCTTGGAGGCTGTCGCAACGCCGTGATGGCTTTTCTGGCCGTGGATTGCCAAATGCGGCATACCAAGGCATTCAAAAAAGCCTTCCGGGAACATATGATCCTGCACTTTTGTTTCCTGAAGACACAAAACATCAGGCTGATATTCAGCAATCAACTGCTCAACAATACCCAACCGCGCCCGCACCGAATTAATGTTCCAAGTAATAAGCCGCATAAATCCCCCGATTGAATAATTTTGTTAACTGATTAAAAAATCAAAAAGCTATTGCCAATAATGGCGATTGGCCAATGGCCCGCCTCAAACACCTCAAAACGCTTTACAAAAGGGTGTTCCTCTTCAGGACTTACTAGGCCGACAAGTACCGCCTGAAAGCACGCCTGAACAGCAGCCCCTGATGCCGCCCGGACAAATTCTTCATCATCAATCCTGAGATATTCTGCCGCTTCCTGTGCCGCAGCATCAATCACCGGCGTAACAGTAGAGACCACATGGGTCATCACCATTTCTAAAACGCTTTCGTCAATAACATCCAGTACATCAGTTGTTAACACAGCACGCTGCTGTTCCTCAGCTTCCCATGCTAAACTGTTGAAGTCAGTGTTTTCTGCGGCCGCTGCGGCATCTTCCCATTCAGGCAAAAAAACCGGGTCTGCTTCAGGAAACCCAAGCAATTCCGCATAGTCACGCGCCGCCGTAACTGTTTCAGCATAAGGGCGTTCACCAAGTGTCCGAAACCAATGCACATTTTCAGCCACAGCCAGAAATGGTGCCACAGACTTTAAACTCGGAAAATCTTCAAATAATTCGTCAATGTCAGCGTCAATATCAGACATAATTGCCCCTGCGATAGAAAGTTAAAACAGGCCTACCCCGTCACTGCAATGCAAGCAAGAGAAAGCGTCAATAACCGAGCAAGAGTGATGTCAATGACTGTCAGTAATATCTTGATTAACGACGTGTCCGACGACGTTTGGCAATGCCGCGAGGATCCTCAAAGGTCCAAAGACTATCTAGTAGGGCGATGTTGGTTTCCTGATCATAAACTTCAACGGTTGTCACTTGGCCCTGCGCATCCAAAACCCGCCACCCTCGCAGCGTTAGGCCGCCGTTATCTAGATCATGTTTCTCAAAAAACACCATAATTTGCCCCATTTCTGGGCGATCAGGATCATTTGCTGATAAAGACACCATATTTTTGCGGCCTTCTGGTGCCACTTCTATGTGCGCATTAACACTAGCAAGATCAAAGCCTTCGCCAATCACAGCCAGTAAAGGTGTGTCTTTAACAGGCCACTTTTGGACCTGGCCGATTTCGTAATCGACAAAATTAATGGTTTTGCCATCCGCCACCACCAGAAAAGGGATATCGTCACTAAAGTCAAAACGGATTTTGCCGGGGCGTGCCATATAAAGTGTGCCGCGCGACAAATTGCCGCCCGGCGCTATCTGAAGGAAGCTACCCTTTAGGCTTTTCACTTCAGTCATATAATTTTGGACCTGTTTCAATGCCTGAAGGCTCGCATTCTCCTCAATCACCTGTTCATCAAGTGGTGGCAAGGCGTCCTGTGCAGCCGCGTCGGAGTTAGACTGGGCATAAGTTGTCCCAGACAAAAAGGTCGCCATCCCCAAAAGTATGAATGCTTTCAGCATCTAGTATCCTCGTGTCTCACTGTGCACAGTAATGTCACAGCTGTGCGCAATATGAGCGCTTATTGTGTCAATCGTGTGCAGAAGGTCTTGAAAACTTCAAAGGTATTATAAGCCTAAAATTCTTCTTCGCGTTCAGGCACCAAAACTTCACGTTGGCCTTTGTGGTTCGGGCCACTAATCACGCCTTGCTCTTCCATTTCTTCAATCAAGGTTGCAGCCTTATTATAACCAATCTTCAAACGCCGCTGGATATAACTGGTTGAAGCACGCCTGTCACGCAGCACAATATTAACAGCCTGATCGTAAAGGCTATTGGCTTTATCTTCATCTGTTTGAGCTGGACCGGGGATGAACGGGCTATCAAAGCCTTCTTCAGGTTCTTCTGTAACACTTTCCAGGTATTCGGGCGCACCCTGCTTTTTCAGGTGGCCAACAATGTCTTCAACTTCACCGTCAGAAACAAAGGCACCGTGCACCCGAGTAATCCGGCCACCACCAGCCATAAAGAGCATATCCCCCATACCCAGAAGTTGCTCAGCCCCTTGTTCACCAAGGATCGTGCGGCTGTCAATTTTACTGGTTACCTGAAAGCTTATCCGCGTTGGGAAGTTTGCTTTGATTGTACCCGTAATTACATCAACAGAAGGCCGCTGTGTTGCCATAACAAGATGAATACCTGCAGCCCGAGCCATCTGGGCAAGACGTTGCACAGTCGCCTCAACATCTTTTCCAGCCACCAACATTAAATCAGCCATCTCATCAATGACAATCACAATGAAAGGGAGTGGTTCAAACTCAAACTCTTGCGTTTCCATCACTGGTTGGCCGGTTTCTTTGTCAAAGCCGGTTTGTACTTCACGTGTTAAAATCTCGCCGTTGGCTTTGGCTTCAACAATACGTTTATTGAAAGCAGCAAGATTCCTTACCCCCAACTTCGACATATTCCGATAACGCTCTTCCATTTCACGGACAGCCCACTTCAAAGCAACCACTGCTTTTTTGGGCTCAGTGACCACTGGCGTTAACAGATGCGGGATACCATCGTAAATTGACAATTCAAGCATCTTCGGGTCCACCATTATGAACCGAAGGCTTTCGGGGCTATGGCGGTACAATAGCGACAAGATCATGGTATTGATCCCAACCGACTTACCCGAGCCCGTTGTCCCCGCCACCAAAAGGTGCGGCATGGACGCTAAATCTGCCACAACAGGCGCGCCGCCAATATCTTTTCCTAAAACCACTGGCAGCCGAGCTTTCGTGGCCTCATAATCTTTAGAAGCAAGAAGCTCTCGCAGAAACACCGTTTGTCTATCTGTATTTGGCAGTTCAATACCAATAGCATTACGCCCCGGCACCACAGCAACACGAGCAGATATTGCACTCATAGAGCGCGCTATATCATCCGCCAAGCCAATCACTCGCGATGATTTCACGCCGCGAGCGGGCTCTAATTCATATAATGTTACCACCGGGCCGGGGCGTACATCATGGATTTCGCCCTGTACACCAAAGTCTTCCAGCACGCTTTCCAGCATACGGGCATTTTGCTCCAGTGCCTCAGCCCCCATTTTGGTGACTTTTTCAGCCGGCGGTGACGGTGCAAGCAACTCCAACGGAGGCAATCGGAAATCACCATCACCAAAATCAAGTGCCACCTGCGCCTCTTGAACTTCGCGCTTACCACGCTTTGGCTTTGCTTGAGGTTTCACTCGCTTTTCTTTAGGTAACTCTGCGGATTTTACTACAACATCTTTGCCTGTACGTTTTTTAGGGGCTGCTGTTGGTTCAATCCGGACACCCTCATCCAGCGTATGTTCTTTTTTAATAAACAATCCCAAAATGCTTCGCAGACCAGTAGTAACTGCCCGCACCCCCCACATGAACCCACCAAACAATTTGAAGGCCGCCCATTTGATTGCTCTACCAACAGCAGCCCACTCACCACGGTTCATTCCAAGGGAAAAAGCATATGCAGGCAACCCAAGTACCGCAAACACCAAGCCTGTCACCCAAAAAGGCACCACAAGGCTGCCCGTTAGGCCCACAATAAGCTTATAAAGATTTTGCCCGAGTGCTCCGCCGTATCCAGTTTGAACGATAAAATCACCAGTGGGCGCTATTACACTCGCTGCAATAGCAAGTAAAACAAGAGCAATTGGTACAGCCGCCAAATTAAGCCAAAACAATGGGAGCCATTTGAGGCGCACAATCTTAATACCCCACACAAATATCGGCAATAACAACAAATAAGAAACCAATGCCAATGTCTGCATCAACACATCGGCCATATTGGCACCTAAGCCACCAACCCAATTGGTTACCTCTGTATAAGCCTGATTATTCACCGTTGGATCAGTAGGGCTATAACTGTAAAGCGATAATAAAAGGGCAACTGATAGCAAAATCAGAGCTGCACCGAATATACGCCAACCACTGTTTTTGAAAAAAGTCCACGCAGCAGGAGGAAGTAAGGGTGCTCTAGCAGCCTTTGCCTTCACCTGACGTACCGAGGGCTTTTTAGCAGTTTTTGCCTTTTTACTTCGCGCTTTTGGCTTAGTTTTTTCTGTTGATGATGACTGCGATGGTGCTGCCACGTCTTTCATGCTCCCCTCCTCAAGCCTGCGAATTGCTACTTGAGGCATGTTCACGACCTGTTCCCGCTTACTTTAAGCGCTCATTACCCTTTAGGACAAGGGTGGCGATTTAATGACGGCAAAATTTATGGAAATCAAGCCTGCGACAGCATGGCCTCTAGACAGAAAGGCCCTCACCGCCTACACCAAAAGCAACATTAAAGTCTCTGGTGGCAACAATGACAAAAAAGAAAAACATCTCGGTAGACATAACCATCATAGGCGGGGGCCTCGCTGGGTTAACTGCTGCAATCGGGCTGGCTGTTCATGGCTTTGATGTTGCTGTAATTGACCGGTCATCACAACATGATCTTACTGATGTAAAATATGATGGCAGGTCCTCGGCGCTTGCTTTTGCCTCTTGCCAGCTATTTGAAGCATTAGGCATCTGGGACCATATGCAACCATATGCACAGCCCATGTTAGAAATCAGAGTATCTGACGGGCCATCATTGCTCCACCTTCACTTTGATAGTGAAACATTAGGAGATGGGCCTTTAGGGCATATGGTAGAAAACCGCCATACACAGATTGCACTCTTTAAGCGCCTAAAAGAGCTTAAAAACATTCACTTTCTGGCCCCGGAATTGGTTGCTAATATCGATCGTGCCTCTGCTAATGCTATTGTAACGTTGGAAAGCGGTAAAAAAGTAACATCAACGCTACTTCTTGGAATTGATGGTCGGGGCAGCATGGTTCGAAAAGAAGCTGGCATTCCCACCACGACCATCGACTATAAACAACATGGTATTGTTTGCTCAATTGAGCATGAATATAGCCACTGCGCTATTGCACACGAACGCTTTTTACCTTCAGGGCCCTTTGCGATCCTGCCTTTAACCGGCAATCGCAGTAGCTTGGTTTGGACCGAAAAAAGCCATTTAGTTGATACAATCATGAGCCTGAGTGACCGCGCCTTCAATGCAGAACTAAAGCGGCGGATCGGCGATTTTCTTGGTGACGTAAAAGCCATCGGAGGACGCTGGGCTTATCCACTTAGCCTGCAATACGCAGAAAGTTATGTTGCAAACAGGGTCGCCCTTTTAGGAGACGCAGCTCATGGTATCCACCCAATTTCAGGGCAAGGGTTAAATTTGGGCCTCAAAGATGTCGCCGCAATGATTGAAGTACTTGTTGAGGCTCGCAAAGTAGGGCTCGATATTGGCTCACGCGGTGTTCTTGATAATTATGCACAGTGGCGGACCACAGATAACGCAAGTATATATGCCATTACCGACTTGTTTAACCGCCTGTTTTCCAATGATATTGAGCCCATTAAATTAGCAAGGGACCTTGGTATGGCCGCCGTTAATGAAGTGACGCCCCTGAAAAATTTCTTCATGTCTCATGCGCGTGGGACTGTCGGTGAATTGCCCAAACTTCTAAAAGGTGAACAAGTAAGTTAATCTACAAGGCCTCATTTATAGGTTTTAATACATCTGTTTTAAAAACCGCATATAATCACACAATGGCAACAGCAAAAAACAACAATATAGCTCACCATTTTAATGCGGCTCTTTTTCCGCACCGTTCACTTAAGCCTCAGCATTTTTCCAAACTGATAATTGGTTTGGCTTTTATTTGCCTTCTAGCAAGTATTCGTTTCATCATTATCGGTGCTTGGCCTGTGGTCGTGTTTCTTGCTCTTGACCTATTGGCTTTATGGTTTGCCTTCTATCTCAATTATCGGCGTGCCCGCGCCTGCGAGTTTATTAAGCTAACAGATAGAACCCTTACTATTGAACGTATTTCAGCCAGCGGCCAAACTGAAAGCTGGTCATTTGAACCTTACTGGTCTTCTCTAAAGCTTATCCATGATCCACATTATGAAAACCGGTTAGAGCTCTCTTTGCACCAACAAAAAGTTATACTTGGTAAGTTTTTATCCCCCAAGGAGCGCGAACAACTTTTCAAAAGTTTATCCGAAGCGCTGTATCGTTGGAAGAACAAGCCCATTTCTTCAGGGCGCTCTGAAAACTAGCCCACTTTGCAATATACTTGCTTAATAGCCCCGCTAGCCCGTAACGCTTTGCCGATAGAGTGATAGTTATTACCATCAATACCATCTCTAAGGGTGGGAGTGCGTCCACGTTTACTATCTTCCAAAAGCCCGGTTTCATCAAATACATGAGGATGTGTAGTATAAACACGCCCGCGGCGCGGCGCACCCGCCACTACAGTGCCAACAACATTGCCAGCATCATCAAAAACAGGCCCCCCGGAAATGCCCTGCAAAGAACCCGTGAACCCAGGACGGCGTTCACGCTCCACCCATGCAATTACTGGCTCCCGCATTCGGTAGCGCCCTGTTGAGCGCATTTCTGTTCGGCCTATCACCGTTGCTCTCACATCAGCGGGGTCCCCTTGCGGAAACCCCATCATAAAGCCTTCACTACCACGAGGGACTTCCTCATCCACTAGCACGACATGAAACCCGTTTTGGCCACGAGCTTTTACGATAGCAAAATCACGGTTGCGCTCTGAAACGAAGGAAGAAACCTCTTCAAGGCCTCCATGAGGACTCACAAAAAACACTTCTTGGCAACCATCAATCACATGGCGGGCCGTAACATATGTACCAGCACCGTCTACCGCAAAGGCAGTACCAACACCCGAGTGCACCTCAGCGTCCAACTCAACCACAACAACACCCTCTTGCTGAGGCAAAGCCGCACCGTCAGGCAGTAAAACTGCCGGACCTTTAGGGGCCTCAACGGTTGGGTCTGCACCACGGCGATCGCGCTCTAGATCAACGTCTGCGTACCGAACGATGAAAAAGAGAATGACTATAAAATACAGGGTGAATTCAAGTTTACGGCGCATAACCTACCCACTGATTGCAGCCGCGTTAATGAAGGCCGTGCCCAGCTTAAAGCTTAACAGTGCAATGGCCGCCCCGGTTTCACCTGCTTCAATACGTGCTGACAGGTCTTTTAAAAACCAATCTACCAAGCGAAACGCAACAAGCTGCAAGATAAGTGCAACAAGCCCCCACAGCACAATATCCCATAAAGAAACAGACCCACTGAGCGAAAAGGCCAAAGGCACAGCAAGGCCGAGAACTGCCCCAGAAAGCGATATCGCTGCGGCAACATTGCCTCCACGAATAAGGGCAATTTCATCATGTGGTGTTATCCGCATATATAGATAAATGCCAATGATCAGGATCAACAAACTTAAACTGGAATGAACCAAAAATATCGGTAATCCATTCCAAAGTGTTAAAAGTGCTTCTTCCATATAATCCCCCTAAAGCTCTTGCGAGTTTACTCTAGCCCTAACACATCATTCATTGAATAACGCCCAGTAAGCTGGCTTGCTGCCCAAATTGCTGTTCGTACAGCTCCATCTGCAAAAAGCGTACGGTTCTCTGCGCGGTGAGAAAGTGTAATACGTTCGCTGTCGCTAGCAAAAATCACATCATGCTCACCGATCACGGAGCCACCACGCAGTGCAGCAAACCCAATTGAGCCACTCTCTCGTTCACCGGTGATACCGTCATATGGCCCTGCACGTAAATTATCTAGATTGTCGCCCCGTCCTTCAGCCGCGGCTTCCCCCAGCATCAAAGCAGTGCCTGAAGGTGCATCCACTTTGTGGCGGTGATGCATTTCCAAAACTTCAATATCCCACGCGGTGTCTAGTTTTGCCGCCGCCTGTTTAACCAAAGCCATCAATACATTCACACCAAGCGCATAGTTTCCCGCCTGAATAATCACGGTATCAGTAGCGGCTACATCAAGGGCGGCATTATCTTCTGCGCTAAACCCTGTTGTACCAACTACAAGTGCGGTTTTGGTCTCAGCAGCAAGTGCTGCATGAATAGCTGTATTCCCAGGAGGGGTAAAATCAATCACTACATCCACGGCATCAAAAACAGACCTGGCGCTATCTGATACAATCACTTGAGTGCCGGGCAAATAATCACCAACACCCGAATGAGTTGCCACTTCAGAGCCTGCGACTAATTCAGCCTTTTTCGAGCTTTCAATCGCGACAGCAATCGCCTGCCCCATACGCCCCAAGCAACCTACAATCCCTAATTTCAGTTTGTCTGTCATTAATCAACCCTTACCGAGATGCTCCGCACACTGCGTAACACGGCAAGTATAGAAATGAAAAGGCAGCAAATAGAAAAGGTGAGAAAGCGCTCTTTTTACCGACAACTTGGGTAATATTTAAACGTACCGAGTATACCTGAGTATCAAGTATCAAACTAACTAAACAACCCCAGAGATTTGATAAACTTCAAACAACAAGAATCTCAATCCTTCACTCAAGCTGTCTGATCCATTCTTTCAAAAGCTCCACACCTTCATCATGTATGAGTGTGCGTCCAAGCTCAGGCATCATGATACCAGGATCAATACTATCGAGCCGGAAGATCAATATGGATTGGTCTGGATCACCGGGCACGATATCATAAGCAAGGCCCCCTGAGCCACGCCCTGCAGCCACAGGCCGTTTCATATAACCCCATGTTGTTTTGTTGGTTTCCCCATAAGTTAAAAACAGCCCTGATGTTGAAGCCGGACCCTCAAGCCTGTGACAATGGGCGCAGTTAATATCCAAATACGCCCGGGCACGGTCTGCAATTGGTGCTGAGACATCATCCATTTTAGGAATTGATGGGGCCTTCTTAATGGTAGGCACACCATCTAACAGGCCAGTGTGTACCCAATAATCCAATTGATTCTGAACACCCCCTGTATAAGGAAAGTTTTTGTTTAGATTCCGAGCTTTTGGCCCAATTGGAGAAAATGCCTTTTTATATGTATGGCACCCTTTGCATTGGTTTTTATTAGGAACGACATACTGAATGCTTCGTACTGCTCCTGTTTCATCAACCCATGATACAGGCAGTGTTTTTCCTGCCACTTTAAGGTTTGCATCTGTTTGTTCCTCATTCCAAACATAAGCCCAGGCATTCCAGCCTTCTTTCTGATGAATTAACAGACGGGTTTCAACTAACTGGATATTCTTGGTTGGCTTTCTAAAATCTGCAGGATACGCAAATGTTTTCACCAAAACTGTACCAACAGGAAAATTAAAAGCTTCCTTCTCATCATACGATGCCTTGCTGCCCTCAGGCATATACACAAAACGGTACTTTTGCGCATAATCCGTAAACAGAGGTTGCTGCAGGTCAAAAGGGTGTAAGCCCTCGTTCGGTATTTGTACCGATGGGTCAGAAAATAAATTATATGCCGATAACAACTTAGCCGGGCGCTTATGCATTAACAGTGCATCGTTTACAGGACCCTGTGCAACACTTACTGACGCCCCCAAAAGGGCAAAGGTCAACACCAACATCAAACGCAGCACTGCCATATCTCCGCTTTTATCGTTTATTTATTTTATCGCGTCTTGCGGCAACATAATTGGCGCACGTTGCTCAATTGAACCACTGTAATTGGAAATGTCGCGGTCAATCCCCGCATCCCACGGCACTATCATATCCCAAACAAACTCTAGATTAGCGAAAGTCGTACCTTCCTTTTCCTTAATATGAATTCTATCGCCTTCATCCGGCCCTAACAGAGCCGACCAAAAGCCATCTACTGCCCCGTCCCAAACGATATCTGGGATGGGCAAGCCTGTTTTTGGCTCAATGAATGCCTTGGCATCCTTATCTGGTGCCCAGCCACCTCTGCCGTAAATATTGTCATGCACATAAATATTTTGAGGCAAGGGATTAAAGTTAGGGTCATTATAATCACGCGGATAAGCAACAATCAGCATATTCGCCGAGGCGTTTTCTGCCATTTCATTACCAAACACTTCAACATCACGGTTAGACATAACCATAATGCCTGTGCCCATCGGCACTGTCCCCACAATATTACCCGGTGGTGCAAAATTAGGCTCGTCATTGCTAACTGATTTATTGTTGAAAACACGGATTGAGTGCCCGCCCATCTGCGGCAAGTTTGGCAAATCAAAAATCAAAATTCCGCCCGTGTTATGAGTCGCTATATTGTTATGTACATCGGCATAATAGCTGTTTTCAATTTCAATACCCGCAACATTTTGCTCTGCACGACTATTACGCACAATTATCTGCTGGCTTTGCCCTACATAAATACCCGCATCTGACGCGCCCTTAACAACCGCACCGTCAATTAATACATGTTTTGATTCTACCGGATAAATACCGTACGCACCATTTTCAGCATGAGGGCCGCGGGTCCACTCAATGCGCATATTCACGAAAGAAATAGTGTCTACACCCTTGGCTTTTATGCCGTCACCAGGCGTATCTTCAATTGCAAGCCCTTCAATCCAAACGTTATCTGACGTAACTAACAAACCTTCTGAACCAGTAGTTTGGCCCGCAAAAGACAGTATGGTTTTATCCATACCTGCGCCTTTTATTGAAATGTTTGGCACATCAAGCGACAGCGCCCCTGTGAAATGAAATGTGCCCTCTGGGATAAGGATGGTTGAACCAGGTTCCGCCAATATAAGCGCTTCCTGCAAGGCTTCCTGAACGTCGCCAGATCCATCAATAGCAAGTATATTGCTGGCGGCTTTCGCTGGAATCACAAAACTAATGCTCACCAACCCTAGAGCTAAGCCAAAGGCTGCTACCTTAAATATATTGTTCATATTCTTCCCCTCACAGACAATGTTGCCGTCCAAACCATAGCTTGCAAGACGGTAACTGTCGGTAATTTCCCATATTGGATGTGCCTCATATTTACCGCGGGGTCAAGAAAAATGAAACTGTTTCATTTTATGAAAAATTTGCGTTACATTGCCCCATGTGGCACTTGACTGCATATTTTCATGCTTCCAAACAGCAAAAACTATTGAAGAACCTATGGCTGACGTACCTATAATAACTCGGAATATGCCCAAACAAGCTCGCGCGAAAGCTCGAATTAGGATAATTCTAAATGCGACAGATACCCTTCTAAAAGAGAGTAGCTTAGAAAATATCACCACCACAGCTATTGCACGATCAGCAGGAATTCCTGTTGGATCTGTTTATCAATATTTTGAAGATAAAAACGATATTTTACAGCAGCTGTATAGAGCGGCCTACAAAGACGTTGAAGAACAGGTAAAAGCTGCTCAGGCAGGCCTTGCCCCCAACCTTAGTTTTGCCGAGATTAACCGCCAATTGCTGCAATGCTTTTGGCAAACTGCCCGCTCACACCCTACATTTCGCGTACTTACGCGTTGGGCAAACCGTGAATATAGTTTTATTGAAGTCACACCTGATGCAGAAAGTGGACTGGCCGACTTGATCACCGAAACATTCAAGGTTTCCGGCGTTGAAGTCGAACCAAGCAGAAAGGATGCTGTGCTCACAACAACTGTAACACTTGTATCTGTTTTAGTAGACGCTGCAATTGAAGAAGAAAACGAGCACAAAGCTGAAGCATTGATCCACGAGCTCGCTACTGTGCTATCGAGTTATCTAGGATAGTATCTAGATGGGCTGTGCGAGAACGACACCAATAAAAATATAGCGCCGTCCCAGCACACTCAAAACAGGGTTTTACGGCCTTTTACCCTTACTCGCTTAACGCTCTCCCAAACTGACGATCTTGTTGCTAATACGCCATACGTTGTCCAGTTTTAGAAGCAAAAAATAATCTGTGTAAAGACGTTCACCCATTACAATCTCTACCTTTACAGTTGCGGCGTTTCCAGCAACGTCCATAGATACAATATGTCCCTTACGGTCCATCTTTTTTCCAGGCTTAAAGTGATTAACAAAATCAACAGAAGTAATCCGGCGTAGCTTTCCTTCTGGCGTCACTAATTGAACTTCAAGACTAGGCAGAATAGCTTCCTCAAGGAGGTCTGGTCGACCTTGTTCTGTCCCAGCAAAATACTTGCCAATGGTAGTTGCTACATCATCAAAGTCATCGCCAACTGCAGCAGTTGGGAAAAGATTGTAAACGGCCATGAAAGCCATAACTATGGTAAAATATTTCATTTGAAAAATCCTTAGTCTGTGGTTTTGCGCCCAAGACTCCGTTCAAAACAAAGTGCCAAAACACCTCTCACGAACAGATATTAAGCACTGCTGATAACCGTTCCCCAAGTCACAGCTAACAACGCGAGAAAAAGTGACGCCGGTCCAGTTCAGCCGGCGTTATCTTATTTATCTGCACTTATTTTAGCGCTGCCTAAATGTTGCTATTTTATTGCTCACGCGCCAACCTTCAGGCAATTTCAACAACAAAAGATAATCTGTATATAAGCGCTCACCCATTATGATTTCAGCCTTAACCGTTGCCGCTGTACCCGTAACATCCATTTGAACAATGCGCCCTTTTCTGTTGGCTTTTTTGCCGGGTTTGAATCGACTGATGTATTCTGCTGCTGGTAACCTTCCTAATGTGCCCTCCGGGGTCACATATTGAATTTCAAGGGTCGGAAGAAAGGTCTCCCTTATGAGCTCCGGCTTTCCTTGCTCGGTACCATCAAAATATTTTTTTACAGCAACCCTGACTTCAGCAAAGTCATCAGCAATTACACTTTGTGGCAACGAAACCAACAGAATTAATAGTCCAATCTTATAGAGACGCTTCAACATCACAATAATTCCCTTTGTTACAGTATGGTTTTCTGGCAGCATCGGCTTGGAACCCACAAATAGGTGGTGCCGTACATACGCAAGATACCCAAGTGGAACACAGAGCTTCAAAAATGTCGTGCCGCTGAGGTTATTTTTTATGATTTTTTATGATTATCTTTATAAATCAAATCGTTAAGGGACCGTAAAACGACAATGCGCTGGACAGTTGGACCATATATTTTCGATCCCTCGAAGAATATACTTGAGGGGCCAGAAGGAAAAACCCTTTTGGAACCCAAAGCTTCCTCACTCTTAAACTATTTTATTCAAAATCCGTCCCGCGACCTTAGTCGCGATGAACTTTTACAAAACGTATGGGATGGGCAGATTGTATCAGACGGTGCCATCAACCGTGTTGTGGTACAGTTACGCAAGAACTTAAGTGACGATTCTAAAATCAAGCATTTGATCGTAACAGTGCCTAAGGTTGGCTATCGTTTTGTCGGCACCATTGAGCCAGCTCCTGAGCCATCACAAAAAATGAAACAGAAGACTTTTCGTCATAGTACTACGGCGATAATAGGGCTGGTTCTTTTGCCAATATTTGCCTTGGTTTATTTCAGCAACACCCAGCAACAAACACCACCGACAAATGCAAATTTATCCCCAATTGTTAGGCTTTCAAACGAGCAATTTAATGCTGCCCCTTCACCCTTAACCGAGCAGATTGTCTATTCACAAATTACCGATACTGGCTCACAACTGTTTTTGGGGAAAACATCCGGTACAGAGCAGCACAAGATCGGTGCCGAAGGAGGCTCGGCCCAAGGTGCAACATGGGCACCCAAAGACAATATGCTGGTATACCGCTTTATTGCTGGCAACGCGTGTGCTTTCCATATGATACACTTTCAAAAAGGTACAGCGTCTGCTCCTCAAACTATTTATGAATGCATGCCCAGTGACAGAATAAGCTTTGCTTTCAGTGCAAACGGCAAAAAACTTTACTTTACTGAACAGGAAACCGAATTTGCTCCGTCTCATATCTACGAACTTGATATTGGAGCACTTACAACACGGCGATTGTCACAGCCTATTGCCATGGGCCGCGGAAATTTTCATATCGACAGGAACCCTCTCACTGGCAATTTGCTTATATTAAGCGATAAAACCCCAGGCCAGACTAGCGCCTATGAATTGAATACGGAAAAAAACAGTTTCACCCGGCTAATGGCTTGGAAACATAAAGTTGATTTCGCTATTTGGGGCCATACACCAAATACAGTTGTCCACCCCGGAGCGCACCCTTCTTATCAATTAATGGAAACAAACTACCTTTCCGGGATCTCACAAATACTGGTGTCTGACAGTAGGCGGATCAAAGAACCTATCCGCGTTGCAAACGGCAAAGATTATCTTTTTACATCCTATTTGCGAAATTTTGACATCCTATTTGATGGGCAGCTCATGGCGAACCTGAATTCATCCGTTATGGATTATCTGGCCACACTGTCCCGCAGCGGAACCCAATTGGCATTTATTTCAAAACGAACTGGCGAAAGCCGTATTTGGATAGCTGATATTGAAACCGAAAATTTGACAATGTTAGCCGTGTCAGAGCCAGGACAATCAATTCTTACCATGGATTGGTCTTTTGATGACCAAAGGCTGTTAATCACAACAAGTGCCGGATTACGTATTATAGATTTGGAAACCCAAACAATCAGCAACCGGATCAACCCAGCCTTGCCTGCCTATGCTGCCCGCTGGTCAGCACATGATGAAATTGTCTATAGCCTTTATGAAGGTGGGCGTTGGCAAGTATATAGGCACAATATTAAAACTGGTAAG
>Ga0316207_10000568_pt1 | contig 56835 bp, 59 predicted proteins | sample 6weekpyrite_MG_FD_204943 | JGI IMG/M metagenome (GOLD analysis project Ga0316207, IMG submission 204943) | Microbial mat bacterial communities from mineral coupon in-situ incubated in ocean water Damariscotta River, Maine, United States -... | ecosystem: Environmental > Aquatic > Marine >...
AAGTACGGCATTGAGAGGAGTACGTAATTCATGACTCATCCGTGACAAAAATTCTGTCTTGGCAGCTGTTGCTCGTAAGGCCTCATCACGTGCCTCCTCAAGTTCATGGGTACGTTCAAGCACCTGACCCTCAAGCTGATCACGTTGCGAACGTATTTCCTGCTCAAGCATAAGGCGAGAACGACTATTGCGATCAATCTCGTCCAGCATCAGGTTAAAGTCATTCGCCAACTGCCCGAGTTCATCCTCACGATCAAGTTTAGCGCGCCTCTTTGTCCCCTCACGGATACTTGCCGCTACCAATACCAGTTTATGTAAGCCCGCGGTAATACCCCTTGCCATAAAAAAGGCAAACAGCGTACCGACAATAATCGCTATGATCGTGTAAAGCACACCATCGCGGGTAATGACCTGCAAGCCCTCTGTTACCTTCTCGCCACTTATACCGACACGCGCCCAACCAATCTGGCGCTCATTAACCATAATGGGCGCTGCCACATCAACAAGATTAATGTTGGTCTGAAGCAACTGAATGGTCGCTGGCGCGCCGATCAGCTTTTTACTTGTTTCATCTGTGGCAAAACGACCCACAGCATTTGCATCAATGTGAGCCAGTACCCGCCCATCAAGTGACAACACCATGGCGAATTCAAGTCCCGGATAACCCGACTGGGAAAGAATCACCTCTTCAAGACCAATGACATCATTTGCCAATACCCATGAAACACTATTCGCAGCGAGTGTCTCTGTCAGACTCTGGGTTTGAGCGACCAATTGTTGAGAAAGAAAACCGCGTTGTCTTTCAACAAGATCGTAGACGAAGATAGTCATTAAAATAGCATGAACCAGGGCAATCCCAAGGATTAACTGCCTTTGAATTGAGCGTGTCCAAAACCGTTTGACCGCATCGACTAACATTTGTGAAAACCTTTCTTATTTAACCGGCCGGATATCCCGGTCAAAGACATCAATAAAGTCGCGCACCGGTTGATATGTGCTATCCGTAGCAACTTCGAAGCGCGACAATTCCATCTTGTCTAACCATTGCTTTCCTTTCTCATGGGTATGTAACTCAAATAATAACTTAGCGACTTGAGCGGTGACCTCATCCGGCACATCATTTCGAACAACCAGACCATTATTTAGTAAAGGTGTTGTTTCCCAGATCACCTCGACCTGTTCTGCCAATTCAGGACGCTCCTTAACTAATGCAAGCCATGGTGGTGGCCATGTTGCTCCCGCCACTGCATTACCGAGAAAGACATTCATAATGGAAGATTCCTGCGAACCAACGTAACGGTTTTCGATGTCTTTCATGACATTGATACCATTCGTATGCAGGTAATACTGCGGCATCATTGTTGCCGCTAACGCTGTCGGTGCAGGGTAACTGACAACCTTGCCTTTTAAATCGGTAACATTTTTGATTCCGCTATCTTTTCGAACAAGAATAATGCCCCGGAAATTATCATCGTCCCCCATCTTGCCAAATACACGGTAACCATGCTCAAGAGAATTTAATGTCTGGAATGGATTAGGTAATGAAAAGTGATGCTGACGTGCATACAACTTTTTATCGTAGGCCGCATAGTTTCGGGAAGCTTCCAGTTTAAACGTAGCCCCGTCAATTTTTTCACTCAGGTAGTCAAATACCGGCGCAAAGATGGCATGTAACCGTGTTGGATTATGTAGCGGATGAACGCTAAAGATATATTCAACCTGTTGTGCTGCTACCAATGTCTTATCACTAAATTGCGGTGTTTCAACCGATGCCGTGTCCTTATTGTCACAGGCTGCCAACAAAAAAAGCAGCAGCAACCAAAAGCCCTTCCCTAACCTGCTCCTATCTATAACAGACATAGCGCCCTCCGTTGACCTTATACTGAGATAAAAGACCTTACAAAAATAGATAATAGTCCAGATTACTCAATAATGAGCTAATAACTCAATAAACTGCAAAAAAAGGAAGCTTTTTGTGCTGATACAACGATGTGTAGCAATGATGAAATATTGATAATACGAGTGATTAGCTGTTCCGGTTTATTTTTTGACTAGACTATCGCCGCCTGGGCAAAACGACGTTTACCAAACTTAAATACGTACGTATTACCCCTCGCTCCGGTTTTTATATTATCAGCAAATTCCCTGCATTTCTTTTAATCAGGCCTTGTTTGATCGTGCGCATCGTCTTTGAAGTGCTTTTCACCAATGCCACCTCTTTCTGTTGATTCGCAACTGGCATACCTGGGAAAAAACCAGGTCCTGGCATCTCATCAGGGACTACAGCTTATAAAGAATTAATTTATTTCAACCTCGGTGGATTGCGGTATATAGATATCAAAGCGACTACCTTCGCCTGGTGTGCTCTCAACCAGTATCTTGCCACCCATTAGTTCAATTAAACGTTTGACAATCGTCATACCTATCCCGGTACCCTGGATACCGGTAAATTCAGCACCGAGACGTGAAAATGGTTCGAACAGCATCTTCTTTTGTTCGTCAGTAAAGCCGATACCACTATCACTCACTGAGATTCTTACTTGACCATCTACTACAACACAATCCACCTTAATAAATCCATTTTCCTTATTGTATTTCACTGCATTGGAAAGCAGGTTGAGTATAATTTCCTTCAGCCGGGTCATATCTGCCAGTACCATAAAATCACAATCGGAAAACGCGATACTGATCCCATGTTGTTTGGCCTGTGGCCGGATAAAATTCACTGCCTCACTAAGTAACTTTCTTAGTTCAACGCATTCCAGGTTGATGGCAATCTGTCCTGACTCAATACGCGACAAATCCATGATTTCTTCTATCAATGTTAACAAGTGCTTGCCCGCCTTCGTTATTTTATCGGCATGCTGTTTATTATCATTATCATCGAGTTTTAATGAAAGAATATGCGCAAACCCGAGTACCGCATTAAGAGGCGTACGCAATTCATGGCTCATGCGTGACAGGAATTCGGTCTTGGCCATATTCGCCGCATCGGCTGTTTGTTTGGCTTCTAGTAGTAACTTTTCAGCCTGCTTGCGTTGGGTAATATCGAGTGAATAACCCACCATTCCCGTTACATTTTCGTCTTCATCAAATAGCATGGAGAGTGACAATAGCGAATTGAATGCTTCACCCGATTTTCTGCGCATCACCACTTCACGTTCAAGACTACCCTGCTCCTTTAATGGCCTGATTATTTCATTGGCGAGAAATTCATATTGATCTTCTGGGTAAACGAAGGAGATATGTCGACCTATTGCCTCACCGGCCGTATAGCCAAACAGGTGTTCGGCGCCCTTGTTCCAGCTGGTCGTGATGCCCTCCAAATCAGTTGTAATAACCGAATCATGGATTTGATCAATTATCTGGGCCTGTTGTTTTAATTTCTGAAGAATTCTTTTTCTCGACTCTATTTCTTCACTTAATAACCTGTTGGTATTTTCGAGGCTATTGGTTCTTTCTCGCACGCGTTGTTCCAGTCCATCGCGGGCATCTGCTAAGGCCTTATTAACTTCATCACGTTCTTCGTTGCCTTGCTGAATCGTATCAAGCATATGGTTAAAGCAACGATAAAGCACCCCGACTTCATCACTCTCTGAATGTGTTATACGCGCCGTGTAGTCACCAGACTCTGAAACTCGCTTGGCGACTGAGGCGAGGTCTAATATTGGCGTGGATATAAATTTCTGTAACCAACCGGCCAGCGGATAAGAGGCAATAATAAGTAGGGCCATCAATAACAGAGAAAACAGGATGACGTGGGTTATTGTTTCAGCCAGTTCCGCAGTAGAGACAACCAGGTGCAATGTGCCATAGTGTATGTCTTTATGAACTATCGGCTCATAAACATTTAACACCCCGTCAGAAAAGCTTGTTGTTTGTTTATTATAAATCAACTGCCCCGTATGTTTATGATCATAGAGGTCATTGAAGAAACGACCTTGAGCATCGAAAATGTTCGCGTGAATGATGTTTTTATTGGACGATAACTTTGCCAGGGTCTCGTCTGATGCCCTGGTATCACCAAAGGAAAGGTCGGCAACACTGTATGCCGCGACTGTCCTCGCCAGGATCGTTGAACTCTCGATCAACCCTTGCCGTTCATCACGGACCTCATAAATAACAATACTTACAAATGCCGCCATTAAACTTGTGACCGTTACCAGCAAAATGATGGCCATGAGCTTGCCGCGTATCGTTAGTTTACCGAGCAGGTTCATTATTGCCGGCTCCCTACGCGAATGATTCTTGCCACTTTAAGCAGTCGAGCGCTAATCAAAAAACCAGATTGTTTTGCAGCATCATGATTAATTTCAAAACGGAGCTGATTATTGTCCTCATAAAAATTCAGCATCACACCCTGTTGCGTGTAACCCGGACTGTTAGCGATCGTGAGTATCCCCTTGCCCTGCATTTGTTTGACCAGGCTCGAAACGGAATAGGCGGAGTATCTGGAGATATATAACAGGGCACAATCTGCCACCGTATTTAAGGTTTGCAACTTCTGTACCTTCACGGGCCTGTTCTTGATTTTGGTAAGGTTTGCTAATGTATGCAGTTCATTAATGATGGGGTCATCGCCCACGACACAAATCTGAAATGAGCTTTGCTCAGCACTGTCCAGGGCGTCGTCTGGCCACTCGATAAAATGTGTGAATTTTTCTATAAACGCGGCCTTAATATTGGAGCCGGTTTGTGCAACAACGCTGTCCAGCGAATAAGCAAGCAGTACTGATATCACTGTCGATATCAATAGGGACTTAATGCGCTTGCTTGCTAGAAAGCTCAACATAGCATGTACTCAATACTTGGCAGATTCAGCGACTACCACTCAGCGCTCAACCCCAGCAAGTAATTGCGTTCCTCCTGAGGATGATACGATGTTAAAAATGGCGTAGCGGGACCGCTGCTTACCCGCGTATCAACATGGCCGTATTCTTCATCAAATAAATTACGAACCGAAAATTTGAGCGTCATGCCTTTTACCTGGAAAGGCCGTTTCCAGTTGACCGTGAGGTTGCTCAGTGTCCAGTCATCGGCATCATCGCCTGCGAACAGGGCGTTGCCGCTATCGGTGGTAGGATTCCAGCGAAAATAATTATCCCATACCACTAGCCAGTTCGAGCTCGGCTTATAACGTGCGGAGAGATTCAGTTTATAGGGAACGACTGTGCGCTGATCGACGCCTGTATCGCCGTCTTCACTCTGTGTATAACTAAATACTCCTTCAAGGCTGAAGCGGGGATTAACGCGATGATTAACCTCAAGTTCAACGCCCTGTACTTCAACCGCGTTGATATTCGCCTCAATGGTGCTGAAGCCACCACCACTAAAGGCAGCACGACCGATCAAATCTTCGATATCAGAATAGTAATAGGTTGCCCTGAGTTCGGTGTCCGGCGTTAGCTGGCCTTCCAGGCTGGCCTCATAAGTGTCGATAATTTCCGAGCCGAGATCCGGGTTGGGCGCGACCACACCGCGTTGTCGCCCTTCTTCAACACCCGGTGGACGATACCCTTTCTGATAATTGAACTTTACTGACCAATCAGGATTTAATTTATAGCGTAGACCAAACCGGGGTAAGGTCTCACCATCATACTGCGACTTTGAATCGACGTAACGCAAACCGGCAATCAGGTACATGTCATCTGTTGCATACCATTCTGACTGCAGGTACAGGGCATAATTGTCAAAATTTGCTTCATCATTGACGTTGGGTTCGAGTCGGTCTGCCGGATCGGTTGTGCCGGTGACGAGACGAACGGCTGTCGGGCGTTGCCGCGAATACTCATAAAACAGTCCGCCGACCCAGGTAACTCGATCACTCTGCTCAAAGGTGAACTGGTTGTCGATAACAAAGGATTCCGATTCAGTATCAAGGGTTCCGACCAGGTTTCTAGTTGTGTCGACAAAAAATGAATCGTTTTCATCCTGCTCCGTTTCCTTGTAATGACTTTTTAATCCATAGTGAAGGCGATCCGAGACCTGCTGGTTCACGTCCAGGTAAATCATAGATTGCTCAATCACAACTTGCCCTGCATCGGTAGAGATCAGAGAGGTGCCGCGAGTACTGTCGACATGTGACCGGCGATAACCCAAACGCGCCTGCTTGGCAAAATCGACATAACCATGCAGGTCATAATTTTTTGTCGTCTGGCGATCAAATAACGAATTATCGTAGCTGACTTCGGCGCCACTGGTGTTTCTTGAAATGGCGACTTCTGTCAGTTCCGAATCCCACTGTCGCCAGTTGGTCGCTGACAGGAACCAGCCGATTGAATCATCTTGCTTACCAGCCCGTGCGGAGGTAATAAATTCACCCTGGCTACCATAAAAGACATCGGCTTGTACGCCATCAATATCAGCAGGGTCCCGGGTAATAATATTAATAACAATGCCAAAGGCATTTGCCCCATGTAAGGTCCCGCCAGGCCCAACCAGCACCTCGACCCGCTTGGCATTGAGAATATCGTATTGATTATTAAAACCGCCGAATCCAGCCGCACTCAATGAGGAGAACGCGGCGTTGTGTCCGTCAACCAGGACAACGGTTTTACTGCCGTGAAAACCTAGATCCGCTACCCCGCGCGCTGACAGGGTGATGCCGCGAGACTTGTTGACAACATCGACACCGGGTATATGTTGGGCAAGTTCACCCAGTGAGGTCCAGCCATGTTCGCGGATATCATCCTGGCTATACACATACACCGTAGCAGGGATGTCTGACCGTGTATGAGGAGTTCGAGTGGCAATGGTTAATTCAAGTAAACCTTCCAGGGGGAGCTTGAGCAGGTCTTGCAGCTTTTGCTTTGACGCGTTGGCAACCTGGCAATTAAACAGGCATGAAAACGACAGCAGCAATATAAGAAAAAGCTGCCTGCATGCTCTATTAAGCCCACAAAGAGTTGCCATAGAAATAACTCCCTTTATTACAACCGCTACCTAATCAACCTACGTTAAGACTTTAAACGGCGATAACCATCAGATACCAGCGACAGGAAATACTTTATTATCAACTAGATGCTTTACTATATTTTGTTTGGCTAGAACTAAAAACCTTTTTATAAATCTGGTAATGAGTCTCTTCTAACATTCTCATTGTCTTGACGAAGTAGCACTTAGCACATGTTTCCTCTGCACTCACGAGAGTCGAGACATCTCTCTGACCTGTCTATGGCCGTGGCGGCCTGTGCTATTTTTTTAAAGATATGTCATCTGCAAGTTTTTACATAGCAGGCGAAGGTGAAATAACGAGGAATTATTTCAGCGTGACACTGGCAAAACGACGTTTGCCTACCTGGACAACAACAGTGCTACCGCCGGGAAGTGTCTGCTTGCTATCAACCAGCTTTTCACCATCCACCTTCACCGCACCCTGCTTGATCATGCGCATGGCCTCCGAGGTGCTTTTGACCAGTTCTGCCTCTTTTAACAGGTTGGCAACCGGCAGATCGGCGGGTAGGTTAAACTCCGGCATCTCATCGGGGATAATGCCTTTCTGAAAACGGGCAATAAAATTTTCACGCGCCTTGTCGGCCGCCGCGCGATCATGGAAACGTGCAATGATTTCTTCTGCCAGCAAGAATTTTACATCACGCGGGTTCTTGCCTTGTTCGATATCCGTTTTGAATTGTTCGATCTCGACTACAGGTCGGAAACTGAGGAGTTCAAAATAACGCCACATCAGTTCATCCGAGATCGACATCAACTTACCAAACATATCATCCGGTGCATCACTGATGCCGATGTAGTTATTTAATGACTTGGACATTTTCTGCACGCCATCCAGCCCTTCCAGGATGGGCATGGTCAACACCACCTGTGGTTTTTGGCCAAATACTTCCTGCAGTTGACGCCCGACCAGCAAATTAAATTTTTGATCCGTACCACCCAGCTCAACATCCGCCTTCATTGCGACTGAATCGTAACCTTGTATCAGTGGGTAGAGAAATTCATGAATCGCAATCGGCTGACCACTCGCATAACGCTTGTTGAAATCATCGCGTTCCAACATTCTCGCCACGGTATGTTTTGCTGCCAGCTGGATCAACTCGCTGACATCCATGGCATTCATCCAGCTTGAATTGAACATCACCAGGGTTTTTTCTGGATCGAGGATCTTGAAAATTTGCTGTTCGTAACTCTTGGCATTTTCAATCACGTCATCACGCGTTAATGCAGGTCGCGTTGCGCTCTTGCCAGTTGGATCGCCAATCATGCCGGTAAAATCACCAATCAGGAACATCACTTCATGACCCAGGTCCTGAAATTGGCGAAGTTTATTAATCAACACCGTATGACCAAGATGCAAATCTGGCGCGGTTGGATCAAAGCCCGCCTTAATACGCATGGGCTTGCCTGACGCCAGGCGCTGCTCAAGTTCTTTTTCTACCAGGATTTCATGCGCACCACGCTTAATAATGGCAAGTGCATCGGCTACTGCTGTCATTCCAACCTCGATGTTCATTCATTTTCGTGGCGCAAGGTTACCACAGCAACGCAGTGTGGCGCAGTTCGCAGTCATTATTAGCATTTATGTTATATAGAATAGACTATTGACCCATTGCCAGATAACCGTTATCGTTGACCAGACAATAAAAAACTAATGAATTCCGTGAATTATCGCTCATTTATTAAGCGTGACTATAAGTTACGCGAGTCCGCGAACAAAACGTTCGTCAAGCTCCTAAACCGACGCCAGATCGTCCTTGCCACACTGTCACTGTTGGCAGGCATCACGGCGCTTTCCGTAGTTGATTCCAGTAACGCAAATACCCAGGTTGCCAAGGCTGATGTCACTGCGATCGGCATTGCTTCAACCGCTGAGACGCGCATTGAGCAACCACTTGACCTTCCTCTATACAAAGAGGACGCAAGAATCAGTGCCCTTGCCGTAAAACAGGTCGCCGCTAAGCACGCAGAGCAGAAACGGATTAAGGTTCGCAAGGGTGATACGCTTGCCGCCATCTTCTCGCGTAATAAAATCAGCGCCCGTGATGTACATGACATCATCGCCCTGGGCAAACCAACAAAGGGCCTACGCAGGCTTCGTCCTGGTCAACATATTCGTTTGGCATTTAATGCCGAGGGGCAGTTCACTGGGCTGACACATGAAATAAATCAATTCAAATCATTGCAAGTGAGCCGTAATACCCAGGGTTATTCTGCGAAACAACTTGTGCGTAAACCGGACGTTCGTGTTGCCTATGCCAACGGCACTATTCATGACTCACTCTTTTTAGATGGGGAAAAAGCCGGTCTCGAGCAAAGCTTGATCATGGAACTGGCCGGTATTTTTGGTTGGGACATCGACTTTGCACTGGATATACGCCGTGGTGACAGTTTTCACGTTGTCTATGAGGAACAGTATCTTGATGGCGAGAAAATTCGCCATGGCAATATCCTCGCTGCCGAATTCGTCAATCGTGGCCGTAGTTACCGCGCCGTACGTTATACCGCTAAAAATGATCGTGCTGATTACTACACACCAACAGGAAAGAATATGCGTAAGGCATTTTTGCGCACGCCCGTTGATTTTCGCCGCATCAGCTCACGCTTTGGCAAGCGCCGCCATCCTGTACTAAACCGTATGCGTGTCCACAAAGGCGTCGATTATGCTGCCAAGCGTGGCACCCCTGTACGCGCGACAGGCGATGGCCAAATAATTCATCGTGGACGTAAAGGCGGTTATGGCAAGACGGTCATCATTCGCCATGGCGGTAAGTACAGTACGCTGTATGCCCACCTTTCTAGCTACAACCGCAAAGCGCGCGGCAAAGTAAAACAAGGCCAGATTATTGGTTATGTCGGTACAACTGGTCGCTCAACCGGTCCTCATCTACACTATGAATTCCGCGTCCATGGCGCACACCGCAACCCGCTTACGGTCAAGCTACCTAGCGCTACCTCCATTGCCAAGCGTCATAAACAAGATTTCCTCAACCAGACTCGCGGCCTACTCGCGCAGCTGGATGGTATTCGCAACATCAAGCTTGCCCTGGCCCCTTAGGTCGCGGCACACTTTCGCACACCGTTAATTACAGAGAGGTACGCGACATGAGCGAACGTTTTATCGGCTTGATGTCGGGTACTAGCCTCGATGCGATTGATGTTGCCCTGGTTGAATTTGACAGTAACTACCCCAAACTCATCGCCAGTCATTCACAAACATTACCCACTGAACTGCGTGACACGCTACTGTCGCTGAATCGAAGTCGTGCTGGTGAGATTAAACGCATGGCCATTGCCGATGTGCAATGGGCAAAACACGCCGCCGATGCCATCAGCCAGGTACTTTCACAAACGGCCTTTACGGCAGATGATATTTCGGCCATAGGCAGTCATGGTCAAACCATACGTCATGCACCCAATGCTGAAATACCCTACACCTTACAAATTGGCGATCCGAATACGCTGGCCGAATTAACGGGGATTACGACCGTTGCAGATTTTAGACGTCGTGATCTCGCCGCGGGCGGCCAGGGCGCACCACTCATGCCAGGCTTTCACAATGCCATGCTTCGCGTCACTGAAGAAACGCGTGTGGTCGTTAATATTGGTGGCATGGCCAACGTCACCTTATTACCGGCTGATCCAGATGATGCCGTTATCGGCTTTGACACGGGCCCCGGCAATGTATTGATGGATGGCTACATTCAAACTCACTCACGTAAAGCCTACGATGAAGGTGGCCAATGGGCAGCGAGCGGCTCAGTTAATACCGAACTACTGACTCGTTTTTTACGCGATAAATTTTTCAAACTTGCGCCACCCAAATCAACCGGTCGGGAATTATTCAACCCGCGTTGGCTGGAACGGCATTTGAAACGACTTAACAAACGCGTCATCAGAAAACACGTTCAAGCCACCCTGTGTGAACTTACGGCCGTCAGTATCAGCGAAGCCATTCAGGAATATGCCAGTGATGCGAAAAGCATTATTGTTTGTGGGGGGGGCGTGCATAACACTGCCCTGATGTTTCGCCTGCAGTGCTTACTCGAACATCAGCAAGTTCGCTCCAGCGAAGACTACGGGATTGATCCCGATGCCATGGAGGCGATTGGCTTTGCCTGGCTTGCCAAACAAACCCTCGCCATCCAGCCGGGTAACCTGCTTTCTGTCACGGGTGCTCAGCATCCGGTTGTATTGGGTGGTATTTATCCCGGTGCAATACTAAGTTAGCACTTACTCTCGCGTATAGGGCTTATCCATAAAGCCTGCAGATGGCACAATCGTACCGTCGATATATTTATTGCCCCATAGCGCCAATTCCTTGATCAGCGCTCGCAAGTCCTGGCCTTTTTGCGTCAGACGATATTCGTAGCGCAGCGGCTTTTGTTGGTAAGGAATCTTATCAATGACACCTGATGCTTCGAGACGCTTAAGTCTGTCTGCCAGAATATTGGTCGGGATACCTTCAGGCGAATCAATCAGCTCACTATAAAGCCGTTTACCGAGTAACAGCATGTCCCTGACAACCAAGATAGTCCATTTATCACCGAGAATATCCAGCACGCTGGAGACTGGGCACCGCGATCTCAGGCAGTCGGAATCGTTCGTGGATGAGGTCTTTTTATGCATGCTCCCAAGATAGCACAGATAGTAACTTGCAAAAAGCAAGTAACTAATCTAAATTATCAGCATAGTAACTTGCATTTCACAAGTTGCTATCGAAAAAGCAATAACCTCAAGGAGAGTGACTATGAATTTCTATACCGTAAATGGTTCACCTAACTGTCGAAAGGTGCATGCTGTTATCAATTATCTAGAACTGGATGTGCAGATTAACGAGCTCGATGTCTTTTCAGACCAGCTTAATACACCCGAATTTCATGCCCTAAACCCGAATGGTATGGTGCCTGTTTTGGAAGATGGGCACTTCCTGCTATGGGAATCCAACGCCATCATGCAATACCTTGCCACAATGGCAGCTGACACCAGCTTCTACCCGACCGCTCCACAGTCTCGTGCTGATGTTCATCGCTGGCAGTTCTGGGAACAGAATCATTTCAACCGGGCCACAGGCACTATTATTTTTGAAAATATGCTCAAGTGTATGTTTAAACTCGGCGAACCTGATGCCAACAACGTTGCTGTTGCAACTGAAGATTTTACACAATACGCAAAACTACTCGATGCGCATCTGGTCGGTAGAGACTTCATTCTCGGCAATAAACTGACACTGGCTGACTTCTCAGTCGCCTCATTTTCTGAATACTTTGACACTGCCAAAATACCTTTCAGAAAATACTCGAATCTCGCTGCGTGGCTGGAACGGCTGGACGCTATTCCTGCCTGGGCAGACACCCCCTCTTTGGCTGCCTAACCGGGATACCCGGATCGAGAAGACATCCTCCCAAAGGCTTTTATGTGTCTTTTCGATCTGGGCTTTTCTTTTGCGGCGCGGCCGCCGCTTAATAAAACCTCGTACAAAAATACCCAGAAAAGATAAAAAGAAAAAACCCCGCACTGCGGGGCTTTTTTTATCTCTTATCTACCGAAACATAATCCCGTGCCGGTTCACCGGAATAAACCTGTGTGGGTCTGAATATGCGGTTACCACGTAGCTGCTCGCGCCAATGCGCTAACCAACCTGCTGAACGCGAGATGGCGAAGATGGTCGTAAATTGATCGGTCGGAATACCCATTGCCTGGTACAGAATGCCCGAGTAGAAATCTACATTGGCATAGACGCCTTTACTCGCAAGCCTTTCTTCTGCTGCTTTTTCAACCGCCATGGCTGTTTCAAATGTCTTGTTAACGTGACCATCGCGTGACTCAAGCAAGTCCTTAACCAGTTTTTGTAAAATCGTCGCGCGGGGATCCTTGGTTTTGTATTCGCGATGCCCCATGCCCCAAATGACTTCTTTATTGGCAAGCTTTTGTTCTACATAGGCTTCGGCTTTATCTGGTGAACCAATTTCATCCAACATTTCGAGTACGCGTTCGTTCGCCCCCCCGTGCAATGGGCCCGACAGGGTCGCAATTGCTGATGCCATCACGCTATTAGGTGTTGCCAGCGTAGAACCACTCACCAGCATCGAGAAGGTTGACGCGTTGATGGTGTGCTCGGCATGTAGAATTAAACACACATCAAGGATGCGTGCCATTTCAGGCTCTGGCTCTTTACCAGTCAACATATACAGAAAGTTTTCTGCGTAGGTGAGATCATCACGTGGTGGAATAGGATCATAGCCATTTCTAATGTGTTCCCACATCGCCACAATCGTCCCCATGCGGGCAATGATTTTCACTGTCATGCGGTGTACATAACCAAGATCATCACACACATCACTACCGGTTAGGCATTCATTACCAGGATAAAACATTCCCAAACTCGCCACCGCGGTTTGTAACATTTCCATCGGGTGACCTGAAGACGGTAAGGTCTTCATGAGTTCTCGCACATGATATTGAACAATGCGGTTGCGACGCAGTTCACTATCAAAGTCAGACAGTTCTGCTGCTGTTGGCAACATACCGTCAAGCAGTAATAAGGTGGTTTCTTCAAAGGTACTGTGCGCAGCTAGCTGCTCAATCGAATAACCGCGATACGAAAGTATCCCGCGTTCGCCGTCAATATCAGAAATATTGGACTTGGTGGCGGGAACGCCTTCCAGTCCAGGTAAATATTCGTTCATGCAGAGATCCCCAGATCCTTATCTATTAAGCTAACTAGGATAACAAAAATAGCTCGATACGTGGCATTAGTAGGGCATTGAAGAAAATAAACCCTGAACCGCAATCATGCAGTTAGGCGAAAACCAATTTTATATTATTTAATTACAGTTAGTTACACTGAAAATGACGAGCCGCAACCACACGTAGTTGTTGCATTAGGGTTGTTGATAACAAAGCGCGCACCCTCCAGGTTTTCAACATAATCAACTGTCGCACCTTCTAGATACTGGATACTCATTGGGTCAACCACCAGGCTGACACCATCTGTTTCCACCACAAGGTCACCGTCATTAACCTGTTCAGCAAAATCAAAACCGTATTGAAAGCCAGAGCAACCACCACCGGTAATAAATACTCTTAATTTCAGGTCGTTACGCCCTTCTTCTTCCATCAAGGCCTTAACCTTATTGGCAGCATTGCTACTAAAATTTAATTCTGAAGAATCTGTTGTCATATCGAACCTCGCCTTAAACGGCATCATTAAACTGGCATTACCGTATATATTAGCAGATTCTTAATTATGAGGGCAATATACCCGAGAGATTTACTCAGGATTCTTCTGCGAGCTTATTGGTATTAATAGTGGGTTGTTGCTGCACTTTTACGCTGCTAACAGGCTGGCTGACCTCTGACTCATGCAACAAATTGCCATTCACTTCAGCGCCCATAGCCATTTCAATGAGTTGATAATAGACATTACCCGTCACACGCGCATTACTTGCTAATTCAACACCCTGGCTGGCATGCACATCGCCGTTCACACAGCCATTCAGGTTAATTGTAGGCACTCTCACTTCACCTTCAATTTTGCCGTATTCACTGACTCGAAGTACCGATGCAGAACCCTCTTCCGCGATCACATTCCCTTTGATAACGCCATCAATATGTAACCCGCCTGAAAAGTGAATATCACCCTTTATCTCGGTATTCTGGCCAATTAAAGTCTCAATATTCATAGACTTACGTTTTTTACTGCTGCCGATCATTCTATCCTCTCCCAAAGGTCGAAACCGATCTTTCTCTTACTCAATAAGTAAGACAGTATTCGCTTTTGACTGCGCCCGCAAGCCCTGTTCACCAAGACTGCCAACAACATCACAACAACAAAATACACAGAAACTGGCATCAGAGTCAGTCCTTGTGCCAGAATACCGCCTATCCTGGACAAAACGTTTAACGAAAGAAACTCTATTAGTATGAAAATACATGCCCTCGTAGCTAGTTTACTGTGCCTACCCCTCATCGCCAACGCTGATATCAACCGTGCTCAGCAGTTGTTTGATGAAAAACGTTTTGGTGAAACATTAGAAAGTATCGATGTGATATTGGCGACACAGGCAGTGCATCAACAGGCTCTTTTTCTAAAAGCAATGACATTGCAGCGTATTGGCCGAACTGATAAAGCGATTGAAACGTACCAACTGCTTAACCGCGAATACCCCAAATCGCCTGAACCTTATAACAACCTTGCTACATTATATGCCCAGCAAGGCAAACATGAACTTGCCAGAGACCTGTTACTCACCGCACTTAATACTCACCCCAGTTATGCAACAGCATATAAAAATCTCGGCAATATTTACTCGCGCATGGCCAGCAATGCTTATAACAAGGCCCTGGATCTTGAAACTAAAAAACAATCGCCTGCGCTCGCACTTTCAACCATAAACAAAATTTCGGTTCCAGCAAAGTCCATTGTCAAGACTAAGGCCCCAGTCATAAAACCGGCCGTTATTAAAACAAGTGCTGCAGCAACGATTACAAAACCTAAAACCAGTGCCAACAAACCCAAAGAAGTAGAGCTTATTATCGACACCATACAGGGCTGGTCTAATGCCTGGTCTGCTCAAAATAGTGATGCCTACCTTGCTTATTATGCAGAAAACTTTAATCCACCCAATGGTTATTCCAGACAGCGTTGGGAGAAAGATCGTCGCGTCCGCTTACATAAACCTACATTCATCCGCGTTTCTATTCACTCACCCAAGGTCGTTTTAACGTCGAAACTCACAGCGCGCTTAACCTTTAAACAGGATTATCAATCAGACCGTTTTCACGATGCTGTAGTAAAAACCTTGTTGCTCAAGAAAATTGACGGTAGTTGGCAAATTCTTAAAGAATATACTTCATCATGAAAATTAAACAAAAACTCATTATCGCGTTGCTATGCAGCTTGTTAACAATAGCACCCTCGTCATTAGTGCTTGCAGCCAACACGCACACCCAGGATCGCTATGAAGAAAATCTTATTCAAACTATTGATGAACTATCTCAACAGGGTATTGATCCAGCCCTGCAACGAATTGAAAAGTTAGTCGAAGAAAACCCCAATTTCAGGCTTGCACAACTTGTTTATGCGGATCTATTAAAAGCAAAGACCCAACCGCTTAGCGACTTTGGTTCTCACCCCAAGGCATTGGGGAAAGTACTTGATGGCCTACGCGATGAAGCGATACAACGTTTATCCCACTTCAATACTCCGCCGGCTCAAAACACTATTCCGGCCAGTATTGTTAAGTTATCAAATAAAACCAAGTACATTATCGTCGTGGAGCTGGATCGTTCCCGGTTATATGTTTTTAACAACCAGCAAGGCATACCGACATTAGTTAAAGATTTTTATGTCTCAATTGGCAAAAAAGGCGCCGATAAATTAATAGAAGGTGACAAGAAAACACCCATTGGTGTCTACAAAGTCACGCGCTTTATTGCTGATAAAGAATTACCTGATTTTTATGGCACAGGTGCCTTTCCTATTAATTATCCAAACCGTTGGGATTATCGACTCGGAAAAACCGGCCATGGCATATGGTTGCATGGAACGCCAACGAATACTTACAGCCGGCCGCCACTGGCAAGCGATGGTTGTGTTGCGCTAAGCAATGAAGACTTTACGCTATTACGTTCATATGTGAAGGCAGGGACAAGCCCCGTCATTATTACTCGAAAGATTGACTGGCTCAGTCATGATGATTGGCTTGCACAACAGGCACAATTAGAGGGGCTGACGCAAAACTGGCAACAAGACTGGGAAAGTTTAAATACTAAACGTTATCTATCACATTATTCTGAATCGAAATTTCGCAGTGGCCGCAAAGATTTCACAAACTGGGCAAATCACAAAACCAAAGTTAATGCCCGTAAATCATTTATCAAAATAAACCTGAGTGATGTTAATATTTTCCGCTACCCGGGCGTTGATAATATGTTGGAATTCTCTTTTCAACAGGACTACCGCAGCAGCAATTACAGTAAAACAGGTAATAAACGCCTGTATTGGCAAAAAGAGAATAATCAGCAATGGCGGATTATTTACGAAGGTCCTGCCTGAGGGGTTACCGGCGTAACCAGTTTTTGCGTCGGCTCTTCAACTTTACGTGGTGTATTTTTACGTAACCAACGCACCATATCCAGCCAAATATGCGAAATCTCTTTACGTGACGGCATAATGCCGGCGTGTTTAAGCTCAATAGTAATGACCGGAATTTGTTGTTCTATGCCTGCATAATTACCCAATGACCCCGGGTATGCACCGAGCAAATTAAGATACAACTGTCCAAGACGTTTTGGCGCCCTTGGCGGCCCATCAAAATCCAGTACGCCGTATGGCGCGTGCACAGCGACAATGACATCTGGCTTAAATTCCTCTACCAAACTGTATAACCAGCGTGTTTCCGGTTCACTTAATGGATATTTACCCGGGTAACGTCGCGGATTACGACTGGTTCGTTTAATCCAGTAATGTTGACTCTGTCGATGCCAGTCACGTGTCGGGAAGTTTCTATTCAAATCCACACCATTGGCATTCATACGTTGCGATTTTCTTCGTAGTAAACCATCCGGGTTCAATAACGGCACAACCTTCCAATGGAATAAACCTGAGTGATATCGCTCTAGTTTATTTAACCATTTATACACCACACTCACCGACGAATATTCGTCACCATGAATGCCACCTATCAATAATACTCTAGCTTGCGCTTTACGTGGCGGAAGTGGCGGATACTCTTTAACGATAATAGGGATGCCCTGCACTGATTCCGCACCACTATGCTCAAAGCCTATATCACACTCTTTAAAATTCACACTCGCTAATTTTTTTGAAATCTTCTTGCAGACATCATCAATCGTCATCTGTGCTGATAGTGGTGATGAAAACGCCAATGCGCTAATCAGTAAAAAACAAAACCCCTGGCCTTTAATCGATTTCATAATGCCGACGTTTTAAGCGAACCACTACGTAATTTTTCTGGCCACGCAAAGGTTTTTTCCAGGGTGACCCGGTTGGATTTTACTTTTACATGAACACGACTGGGTGAAAAATCTTTTGGCATAATCAAATCACCTTCAAAGCTTTGAAAGTATTTAAAACGAAAATCCAGTTTTTTCTGGCTCTTTGCAGATAACGAGGTTAGATTTATTTTTTCTGATTTACCCGCACGCACACCTTCCACCTGCATGACTATATTGCCATGAGTGGTACGACTGTTCTTGATGACCTGGGTTAGTACCAGCTTATAACGAAACTCTTTTCCCGCTGGCGTCACATCAAACCGCTGAATTCGCAGCCCTAAAGATGATTCACGTGGCGTTACAATACTGCGGTAAAAAGCAACTTCTTCCTTTAGTTCCAATATTTCTGACTGTAAATTACGCAATGACTTTTCAACATCGCTATACGCCAATTTTTCTATTTCACTACTACTCTGGCTTGCCGCCAGATTATCACGCGTTTGTTCTACTTCAAAAACAAGTGCCGTTATTCTTTTTTGTAGGGCACTATTATCTGTTTGCAATGAATCGTAGTCATAATCCGCACGGGAGTGACCATAGTCATAAACTAAATACCCTAACCCTACTAATACAAAAACCAATAATGCAATCAGCAGACCTTGCTTCAAAGGATCACGCTCATGAACGACTAATTGTGGCGAAATTTTCATTATAAAATTAAGGTAACAAACCTATTCCTTGCAGGCCAGTTTGCTCATCCAGACCAAACATAATATTTAGATTTTGCACTGCCTGCCCTGCTGCACCTTTCACCAAATTATCAATCACAGACAAGACCACAACCGTGTTTTCATCCTGTGGCCGATGCACGGCTATCCGACAAGTATTCACCCCCCTTACCGTCCTCGTTTCTGGGTGACTCCCCTCTGGCAAAACATCAACAAAGGGTTCATCGGCATAACGTTGTTCAAATATGCTCTGTAAGTCGACATCGGTATGCAACAATTGTGCGTACAGGGTCGAATGAATACCCCGCGTCATTGGCATCAAATGCGGCACAAAGGTCAAGCCAACTTTTTTTCCAGCGGCAATCTCAAGTCCCTGCCGTATTTCAGGTAAGTGCCTATGCCCCGGCACGGCATAGGCTTTAACACTTTCGTTAACTTCACTCATCAGAATACCCACGCTGGCTGAACGCCCTGCACCGCTTACACCCGATTTACAGTCGGCAATTAAACCACTGGGGTCAATCAGCTGGTTTTCAATCAGGGGCAAATAACCCAGCTGGCTTGCCGTCGGGTAACAACCAGGATTGGCCAGCAGCGTGGCCGATTTAATGGCCTCCCGATTCACCTCGGGTAAACCGTAAACCGCCTCGGCGATCAGATCAGGACTTGAGTGGGACATGCCGTACCATTTTTCCCATACCGCAACATCCTTAATTCTATAATCAGCAGCAAGGTCAATCACCCGGACACCTGCCTTCAACAAGGCGGGCGCATGCTGCATTGCCACACCATTGGGAGTTGCAAAAAACACCACATCGCAGTCTTCCAGCTTGGCATCATCAGGTGTTGTGAAGACCAGATCAACGTGGCCACGCAAGCTCGGGAAAATATCGGCTACCGCCGTCCCTGCTTCACCACGTGAGGTGATCGCCTGCAATTCAATATTGGGGTGTAAAGCCAATAAGCGCAGTAACTCCACGCCCGTATAACCTGTGCCGCCTACAATGCCCGCCTTAATTGTCTTCATGATATATCTACATCTACGTTATTAATTTAAGAACCGCATCATAGGCATGTATCGGCCGAGAGTGAAGCCTAGCTTGTCGAACATCGGTAATTAGTGAGTACTTTATTGCAGACAAAAAAAAGCGGCCGAAGCCGCAGAGTCTGCATTTATATATTTTTATTATTATTAGTCGTCTTATTATTATTTTACTGCTTGCTCACTTTCCGGTGTGGGCGGGACCAGTTTTTTGACTTGATGTAATCTATCGAATCAATAACCCTTCGTCAAGTCATTGATTTTATATTACTTTATAAGTATATCCTTAAATAGTCATACTATTTCAGTCGGATTATTTGGAGAGGAGTTACCCCTTCTCACACCGCCTGAGGCCACCTCGAGCTAAGGCGCTCATGATGATAAGATTCTTCTTTTCAAGTAGATGGAACACTCCGGTGCGCTCAGCCCTGCAAACACTGCGTAATAAACTACTCTGCACCACGACATGGAAGATCCAGCTGGTTTTCTGGTTTAGTGCCATCCTGGTGGGTATTGCGGCCACCCTGTTCGCGCTTGCCAGCGAACATACCCATGGTGTGTTCAAACGTATACTCGCTGTTTCACCCTATTTACCATTACTGGTTACCCCTTTATTACTGGTCCTGGTCGCCTGGTTAACGCGACGTTTTTTCCCCGGTGCACAGGGCAGCGGTATTCCCCAGTCGATTGCGGCGCTAAATATGCGAGATCATGGCGCGCGGGCGGCATTGCTATCGCTACGCATTGCTGTTGGCAAGATCATTCTCACCCTGCTAGGTCTATTAGGCGGGGCTTCAATTGGTCGGGAAGGACCTACCGTGCACGTTGGCGCTGCAATTATGTTTTCCTTTGGTAATTTGGCGCGCTTCCCGCAACATTTTATGGACAGAGGGCTCATTCTCGCAGGCGGTGCAGCCGGTGTGGCGGCCGCGTTCAACACACCGCTCGCGGGCATCGTTTTTGCCATTGAAGAAATGAGCCGCTCATTTGAGCAACGTACCAGTGGCACCATTCTCACCGCGGTGGTGATCGCCGGTGTGACTGCAATTGCCATACAGGGTCCCTACACCTATTTTGGTGTGAGTAGTGCATATTTACCGCTCAGTGCCAGTTGGCTGGCTGTGCTGGTCTGTGGCGTCCTGGGCGGAGCATTGGGTGGTCTGTTCAGTCGCATGCTCATTTGCAGCACCCGCACGTTCGCGCCCTGGCACCTTAAGTACCCCCTGCGCATCGCCTTAATCTGTGGCCTGGGTATTGCTGTTATTGGTCTATTTTCAGGTGGTAGCTCTTATGGTACCGGCTATGACGAAGCGCGACTGCTTGTAACAGGTGAAGGTGAACTGGATCCCAGTTACCCGCTAATGAAACTGCTTGCCACGTTCGTTTCCTATTTAAGCGGCATCCCCGGGGGGATTTTCGCTCCCTCACTGGCAACTGGCGCAGGTATCGGCGCATTCTTCGCCCAATGGTTTACTGCCGTACCCATTGAAGCCATCGTGCTACTCGGGATGGTCGGTTATTTCACTGGTGTTGTACAAACACCGATTACCGCCTTTGTCATCGTGATGGAAATGACCGGCAACCACGGCATGCTCCTGCCACTGATGCTAACCGCATTAATTGCACAGGGCACCTCGAAACTTATCTGCCCTCAAGCTATCTATGAAGCCATGGCGGCTCCGTTTATGGCGCCGGATGAATCAGCCGACGCGACAAAATCAGCCGATAAACCCGTCAAATAATCAAACTAGGATTTTCTAATGCAACCCAAACACGCTAGACTTGTCCAAGCGAGTAGCAACAAAGAGCTTATGGGATAGAATGGAAACAGTTGAGATAATTGCACTGACAATGGGCGTGGCCTGGGCCAGTGGCATCAACCTATATGCCGCTATGTTTATGCTTGGCTGGATGGGTTCTACCGGCGACATCAACCTGCCGGTTGATATGGAAATCCTCAGCAATCCCCTGGTAATGACCGCCGCAGGATTCATGTACTGTGTCGAGTTTTTCGCCGATAAAATTCCCGGTGTTGATAATGGTTGGGATGCTATTCATACCTTTATCCGTATTCCTGCTGGCGCCATGCTGGCGGCTGCCGCGGTTGGCGATGTTTCTCCTGCAATTGAACTCTCAGCCCTTGTTCTCGGTGGTACGCTGGCTGGCGGTTCCCATCTGGCAAAATCCGGCTCACGGCTCATGATAAACACATCGCCAGAGCCTTTCTCAAACTGGACGGCCTCGGTGGGCGAAGACGTTGCGGTGATTGGCGGGCTCTGGGCTGCATTGAACCATCCATGGCTTTTCATCGCTGCACTGGTGATCTTTATCCTGCTCATTATCTGGTTACTTCCCAAATTATGGCGCACACTAAAACGGCTATTCAACTGGATTGGTCGCAAACTCGGCATGATCGATGAGCCCGTTGTTACCGTCACCTCGACGGTCGATGCAAACAAATCTGCGCCGGAACAGATTCCACCGCCTTCACCCTAAACCATTTCAATCGTTATATTATCATTATGAAAATCAAAGATACTTTTATTGCTATTATTGCCGTCACTATTTTAGGCTTGCTCGGTTACGTTTGGCTCTCACCTGCCGGTATTGGTGCTGCACCCGAGATTAAATTTACAACACTCGACAATAAACCACTGACCCTGCAGTCATTAAAAGGCAAACCTGTTTTAATTACCTTTTGGGCTACTTCCTGCACGGGGTGTATCAAAGAAATGCCGCATCTGGTTGAGCTGCATAATAAACTTGCCAGTAAAGGTCTCACCATTATTGGTATATCAATGGCCTACGACCCGCCAAATCACGTGACTGAACTGGTTAAGCGCCGTCAGCTACCTTATACGATCGCAATGGATATTGATGGCAGTGCCAGTCGCGCTTTTGGTAACATAAAATTAACTCCCACCTCTTTTCTCATTTCGCCCGAGGGCCGTATCGTCATGAAGAAAATTGGTGACCTCGATATGGCATCGCTCACAACACGTATTGAAACCATGCTAAAAACAAAGCTAGCTTCACATTAATGTGGCTTAAGGCCTTACATCTTATTTTTATGGTGACGTGGTTTGCTGGCCTGTTTTATCTGCCACGCCTGTTTGTCTACCATGCCATGAGTGATGATGACATTAGCAATGAACGTTTCAAGATAATGGAACGCAAATTGTTTTACGGCATCATGACCCCCGGCGCAATTCTGACGCTCTTGTTTGGCTTTTGGATGTTATTTGATTATGCCTGGGCCGCCTACGCCAGTAGTGGCTGGTTACATGCCAAATTGGTTTTAATCGGGTTATTAATTATCTATCACATGGCTTGTGGCAAAATGGTTCGCGATTTTCGAGATGATAAAAATCGTCATGGCCATGTCTACTATCGCTGGTTTAACGAATTACCGGTGGTCATCCTGGTTGTCATTATTATTCTCGCCTCAGTAAAACCGTTCTAAAAAAATGGTTTTTTAGTCGTCCTTTAAGGGAATATTTTCGCTATACTCCCCGTCCATTATTGAACTGACCCCAGAAAAGGAAGTAGTAACATGGCAAGAATGGTGCAATGTGTGGTCCTTAAGCGCGAAGCCGAAGGACTGGAGAGCAACCCTTATCCAGGCGCGCTTGGTATACGTATTTATGAAAACGTTTCTGCTGAAGGCTGGAAACAGTGGCTAGAACGGCTTTCCACCATCATGAACGAAAATGGGCTAAGTACAGCCGATCCACGTAGTTTTGAAATAATTGAATCCGGTATGCTTGGCTTCTTTTTTAACGAAGGTGAAGGTGGTGGCCTGCCACCCGGTTTTAATGCGGGCGGTGGCGGCGGCAAAAAATAAACTGCCTATATTGTAATCGTTACAACGGCATCGCTGTTAATTTAACCCGGTTAATTTAAACAGCGGTGCCGTAATAATTTTTAACTGGTCATGCGCCTGTCTTAACGCAGATTCAGCCTCTGCTGGCGAATCAGCAACCGCATAAATAAAACCCAGATAACTCGACCCTTCTGGCAAGGGTTTAAGTTCATGCCCATCACGGACACTGATAACCAATTCCTTAATACCCGGTATCGCACGTGCCGCGGCAGTGCCCTCAACGCGACGTAAAATTCCCGCATTAGGTATTGGGATCATCAGCACCCCGGCGCCCCCTTTAAATTCAATCATTGGTAATGACAAATTCAACAATTGCGCCAGGACCAGTTTTTCCAGTTTTTGGCCTGTTGCCAATTCAACTAATCGTGCACATTCTCCACCAATCGTGCGCGCAGCCACTTCCATTACCCATACCTTGTCTTGCGCATCGATGCGTAATTCCGCATGCACTGGGCCTTGCTGCAAGCCGTAGGCCTTACAAGCAGCATCAACTGTCTGCGTAATCTGTTGTTGCAGTGAAGAGGATAACCGCGAAGGGGAAATATAATAACTCTCTTCAAAGAAGGGCCCATTAAGTGGATCAGGTTTATCAAACAACGCCAGGCTACGTAGGCGACCAGCAGACAATAAACCTTCATAGGCAACCTCACGACCGGCAATAAAATTCTCTGCAAGGATAGCGGATGATTCTTCGGCTATCTCTACCTCCCGTAATATCGTCATGATTCGCGCCAGCGCCGATTGTGCTGCGGCGATGTCATCAACACGAATGACGCCACGACTACCCGACATTGCCAACGGCTTTAATACACAGGGATATTTAAGAGTCTCTAATTGAGCAGTGAGCGGCTGAGCCAATTCAATGCGTCGATGTGCTGGCACCAATACATCATGTTCCTGCAAACAGGCTCGTGCTTTATCTTTGCGTCTTGCCAACAGGGCTGACTCGGGAGAGTTATGCGCAAGGCCGAGGGCTTTTGCGGCATTCGCAGCCAGGGCGACACTCATATCATCGGTGCCCAGTATCGCCGCAAAAGGTGTTTGCTCAGCAGCCGCAATGATCTCGGCTAAGGCTTGTTCAGGATCTGAAAAATCAATAGTCAGGCCCTGACTAATCACCGAAATAAGTGAGTGCGCACCCGCAGAGGCAATGGTGACCGTCACCCCCAGGCTTTCTGCCGCCTGTAGATAAGGGGCAATACGGTAACTACTGTGCGGGGCAATAAGAAGCAGACGCAAAGGCATGAAAAATGTCACCTATACAAACAACACCGCACCCATAAAGGGTGCGGATAGTAAACGTGCAACAGTGCTTGCCTATATTATTTTATGCGCAACCACCGCCGGAGCTGCCACAACCGCCACAGGCACCCGAACCGCCTGTTGAGGCAAAGACATTGTTAAATACAAAGCTCGCGCCATTCATGCCATTTTCAGCATAATCAATTTCGACGCCTTGCAGGTAATTAAACGCAACCGAGTCAACAAACACTTTAAAACCTTCTGCATCGTAGATTTTATCGTTATCAAACTGATCGCCTGTAAACGTCATGCCATACGTCATGCCACTACAACCACCGCCTGAAACAAATAAACGGATCGCAGTGATGTCGTCGTCTTCAACATCATCGAATAATCCACGCATTACCTTTTGAGCCGCCGGGGTTAAGGTAATATCTTGATCTTTCATTGAACTAGTAAATTCCATCATCCACTCCTGTCTTGCTCCACTTGTTCATGGTCGCAATCATTCAAACAAATTATATGCCTATTGTACCTTGTCTACTCAATGATAAAAGCGCTAATTCCATAATATCCATAGGATTTATAGGTATACCGCACGCTGAAACCTGCACCGTCGCCTCGGTAATGCACCGTTAATTTCAACACTAAGCTTACAATAGCGTAGACAAATTACCCTTTAATGATTTTAGCCATTTGCTAGCTAGCTCCTTTCAAACCACGGTATTGATGTAACGAATATTGGCCACAGAAACCCCCTCCTGATTTCCCGATTGCACTACCACTTCGTTATTAAATAATTTAATAACAGAGACTTACAAGAATTAATCCGATACCCCTATTTGCAAATATAAACGATAATGATAATGATTTGCATTTAGATTCGTGATGTGTAGAATCACCACCCAGGTTAGTTAAAAATTTTCATCTGGAGATAATTATGAAATATCGAGGTCTTTTACGTCACTGCACATTGCTGGCTGCATTAACGGCAACCGGGCTAAGCCATGCTGCCGCCCCTGCACCAACCTTAAATGAGCTCTGGCAGGTGATACAAAACCAGCAAAAGCAAATTGAGCAATTAAAAAAGAAAACCCAGCAGACAGATGCCAAAGTAGAAGCCACCGGTGAAATACTCGAACAACGCACCGCAAACAATAGTGGGCATGGCGGCACTGACAAAACAACCATTGGTGGTTACGGTGAACTACACTACAACAATCTTGAGAACGGTGACGGTAGCAAGGACAAAGAAATCGACCTGCACCGCTTTGTGCTGTTTTTCGGTCATGAATTCAATGACAAGATCAGATTCCATTCCGAACTGGAAGTTGAGCACGGTGGGGTACAAGCCAGTGGTAGTACACTAGACGGCGAAGTCGAAGTAGAACAGGCCTATCTCGAGTTCGATATCAATGACGAGGTCAGTGCCAAGGGTGGTGTATTTTTGATTCCAGTGGGTATTACTAACGAAACCCACGAACCACCCACCTTCTATGGTGTTGAACGTAATCCAGTTGAGAACATCATCATTCCGGCTACCTGGTGGGCTGGTGGTGCAGCAATTAGTGGTAATTTCGCCAACGGTATCAGTGCCGATTTCGCCGTACATTCCGGACTGGAGCTACCAACATCCGGTAGCAGTGCCTTCCGTATCCGCAGCGGCAGACAGAAGATATCCAACGCCGTAGCTAATGATTTAGCAATGACCGGCCGGGTAAAATATACGGGTATCCCAGGGCTTGAGCTGTCAGGTAGCCTTCATTATCAGAGTGACATCTCACAGGTTAGTGGCGACGGAGTCGATGACGCTACTTTGCTAGAGGCGCACGCGATCTGGAGTCGTGGTCCGTTTACTGCCAAGGCACTATATGCCAGCTGGGATATTGATGGTGATGCTATTGCTGCTGCCGACGGCGACAAGCAAGATGGTTACTTTGTCGAAGGTAGCTACAAGTTAGCCAAGGATTTCGGTGTGTTTGCCCGATACAATGATGTTGATGGTGTCCGTACCCAGGATGAGTTCAGTCAGATTGATGTGGGCTTTAACTGGTGGCCGCATGAAGATGTTGTTGTTAAGGTTGATTACGTCGACAGAGAAAACGATACTGACAGTGATCGTGACCTAGATGGCTTCAACGTCGGACTTGGTTACCAGTTCTAAATCTGGCAATTAACTTAGTTAGGTTAACGTGTGCAGGGTGCTAACAGCACCCTGTACTTTTTTTAGGAAATAACTATGCAACGCAGTCTGATAGTGGTGATGTTATGCCTCGTGTCAACACTGGTATCCTCGCGTGGTGTTTACCAGCAACCTGCTGCCTTTATTGATGAGGTCTTTAGCAATAATCCTCCCGCAGCAAGCCGGATCTGGCTGACAAAATCTATTAAGCAGCATGCCAGCGAGATCCTGGGGCACAAACCTAGCTCTTTACGTATTAGATACTGGGGTGAAAATAAACAAACTGCCTGGGTGCTGGAAGAAATCGGCAAGGAAAAACCGATTACGGTTGGTATCGTCGTGCGTGATAACCAAATTCAACGCATCAAAGTACTCATCTTCCGTGAAAGCCGCGGCTGGGAAGTACGCCATGATTTTTTTACCAATCAATTTAAAGGTTCATCGTTAACCGCCACTCAGACCTTATCGAAGCCCATTGATGGCATCAGTGGCGCAACCCTGTCGGTAAGAGCACTCACTAAACTTTCTCGCCTGGCATTGTATTTACATCAGCAAACCCCTTTTTCTCATGACTCGCCATAAACACAAAAAGAAACCATTAGTTAAGCTTCGCTCGTTATACCTATGGCATCGCTATATGGGATTAAGTGCAGCTTTATTAGTTATGATTTTGGCGCTAACAGGCATTTTTCTTAACCACACCGAAAAATTCAAGTTAGATAGTCAGTTTATCGAGAACCCATGGTTACTGGATTGGTACGATATTGAGCCACCGCAACGCATCATTAGTTATGTGGCAAAGAATAATACCGTGAGCCTGGTTGAAGATCAGCTCTATTTAAATAAGCAATTTATCAGTGGTCACTATGACTCGCTTGCTGGCGCAATTTATTTTCAAGACATGATCGTCGTCGCCATTGATAAGCAGCTACTTCTATTCACTACAGAGGGTGAGCTTATCGAGAGATTGATTGATATCAACGGGCAATCTTTGACACTTGGTGCTATTGGCAAAATTGGTGACGACTTAGTAATCATACAAACAGACCATACACTGCTCACCGATGTTGATTTCAACCATTGGCAATCGCCTTCAACGCAGCAACTGGCAAACGCGCAATGGTCATCTCCATCCGGGCTTTCAATTGAAGCTCAGCAACAACTAACACACCGCTATCGCGCCAATATTCTAACCCTCGAACGCATTATGCTGGACTTGCATAGTGGTCGAATTATGGGAAATACCGGTGTCCTTATAATGGATGCTGCCGCAGTGATCTTGTTGTTGCTATCACTCAGCGGTATCTGGATCTGGTTACAACAGCGATTTAAACGGGCCGCACACCGTCCTAAAAAGGGTTAGCGCTTACATCAATTGGTAATAGAGATTATAATGAAACCTTCACAAACAGCCCTGCTCGGCCTCACCTTACTGTTAGCACCACTGACCCATGCTGGCGAATCTACTACTCCGGACTGGCGTCAAACAGCCAGCAGCGATGAAAAAGTGAAAAATCTCACTAAGGTCATGCCAGGCGCTTCTACATTGATGTTACAAATGGGCGAGCGATATAGAAATATGTATTGGGCAGGCAAACTCGGTAAATGGGAATTCGCCGAATACCAAGTGGAAGAAATAGAAGAAATCGTCAAAACACTTATTATTACTCGCCCAGGTCGCGCTGAAACAGCACAGGATTTTTTAGATACCGGCTTACACTCTTTTGCTACTGCTTTTAAAAAGAGGGATTGGCTAACCTTTAAAACCGCTTTTGAACAAATGCACGTTCAATGCATAACCTGCCATGCTCGCAATGCGCACGCATTTATAACATTGCCCAAGATACCCGCGATGGGAAATAGTCTAGTACTTGAAGTAACGCCGTGACTAACTAGTGGCTAGTACGACTTTCTGCTCTGCCGAGTTGACGCTCAGCGTCAATGAGATGATGCCGCCAATGGAATTCATAGCTGTGTTGCCAGTCCCGAGCCGCTTGTAACGGGTTTTCTTCCAGAATATGTAAGCCCTGTTTTAAGTCAAAATAGATGTCGGTGATATCGTCTGCCAAGGTGCCCGATAGTCGGTGACCATCGACACCATCATATTCATAATTGTAGCCATTACGTTCGCCCAATACGCTATAGAGCCGGGTAAACAAATCAAAACGGGCATCATAATCAATACTTTGTTCGTAGACATTCATACCCTCGGACTGACCTAAATCATTTACGGCAACATGTAACCGCGGTAATAAATCAGCCATCTCCTCTAACCATGCGTCCAGCTGGCAATCATCAAAGCGCTCCACTAATGCACAAAAACTACTGGCTAATTGCGCCATTTGTTGCGTCGTTTCTGCTTTCATTTTTAACTTCCCAATATCAAGCACTAACCGGCTCTTTAGCTAAGTGTAGTCAATAATTTGAAATTTCCTACGACATCGGTCACGAAATTGCCCAATAAAGAGGACGGGCTATCCAGCCTGGTTTACTTCTGCTGTGATGAAATGCTTAAGATCATTAATAATTTCAGTAGCATGCTGACGTGGGCGAACTGTCTCGTAATGTTTCGCTATTTTGCCTTCCGGATCAATAATAAAGGTCTGGCGGCTAGTGAAACTAACTGGCCCAAAGCCACGCAGCACGTTATAGGCTTCCGCAACAACCTTGTTGCTATCAGATAGTAACGAGAATGGCAGATGGTATTTCTCGGCAAATTCCTTGTGCGAGCTAACATTATCTAAACTGACACCCAGTACCACCGCACCCAAGCCGCGTATACGAAAATAATCATCACGGAAATTACAGGCCTCTTTGGTACAACCCGGGGTGTCATCCTTCGGATAAAAATACAGTACGACCCACTTGCCGCTATAGTCTTTGAGTCGTTGATGCTTGCCATTTTGATCCAGCAAATCAAAATCAGGTGCAAAACTACCCCGCTTTGGCGTCTCGGCGGCCTGCAACGGTCGCATAATAAATACCGTTAAAAACAGCAAGATACCAATCACAACAATCGTTGGGTAAGAGACACTCATTAGGCTATTTCCTTATAGCTATTGTTAAGTCCAGTCTTCATCTAGATTTCAATCATCTCGAAATCGTCTTTACCTGCGCCACAATCCGGGCATTTCCAGTTTGGCGGCACATCTTCCCATTTAGTGCCCGCAGCAATGCCTTCGTTAGGCCGGCCTTTTTCCTCACTGTAAATATAGCCGCAAATTACACACAAATAGGTCTTCATTAAAATCCACTCCACAGTTTAATATTGACGCATGTTTCCATGCTATTCTTGGCTCAAGCCCTTCTTACACGCCACTATTGAAACTGAAATATGCCCAAACAGCAAGACGACAGGAATAATATCGTGATGTGCTTTTCTGGCCATGACCCCAGTGGTGGTGCAGGTTTGCAAGCTGATATCGAAGCCATCGTAGCGAATCATGCTCACGCCTGTACTGTTGTGACCGCGCTCACGGTACAAGATTCCACACGCGTTCAACGCCTTGTTGCCGTAACATTGGATCTTTTTCAAGACGCTGCCGATGCAATACTTAACGATATGTCGGTTAATGTGTTTAAAACCGGCCTACTTGCTGATGCCGGCATTGCACATGCTGTTGTCGAAATAGCGAAACAACATGCCAACATACCGTTGGTGGTTGATCCGGTACTCGCCTCGGGCCTTGGCAGCTCATTAGCTGACGCCGAGCTTATTACCGTGATACAGGAACAGCTCTTGCCAGTTACCACCATTCTGACGCCCAATCTACCTGAGGCGCGAACACTTAGCGGTGAGCAAAGTGCCAATGCCTGTGGCGAGAAACTTCTCTCTATGGGATGCAAGCACGTTTTACTAACCGGTACACACGCAACAACAGACAATGTTATTAACACGCTTTACACTGACAAAACCCACATTGAATTTGAAGTAGCGCGACTTAGTAATCACTATCATGGCTCAGGCTGTACCTTAGCTGCCAGTCTTGCCGCGAATCTCGCTAACGGTCACGAAATCACTGCTGCCGTCAGCATGGCGCTCGACTATACCTGGCAGTCACTCAATCACGGTCATGCTATTGGCAAAGGACAATTACACCCTAACCGCCAGTTTTCACATGACTAAATCACGCTACCCACTCCGTGGCCTTTACGTTATTACCGACGATAATTTGAGTGGGACATCACTTCTCAAACACGTTGAACAAGCGCTTGAGGGTGGTGCAAAACTAGTGCAGTACCGAAACAAAACAAACCAGGCATCAATAAAAGAAATGACTGCGCGTTCATTGCTAGAACTATGTCATGCATATCACGCCCCCCTGCTTATCAACGACGATGTGGAACTGGCCTTGGCAATTGGTGCCGATGGCGTCCACCTTGGTCAAGCTGATACAGGCTTAACAGCGGCACGTCATCGCCTGGGAAAGAATGCCATTATTGGTGTGACTTGCCACGCCTCACTCGCGCTGGCAAGCCAGGCCGCAGAGGAAGGCGCCAGTTACGTCGCCTTTGGGCGTTTCTTCGCATCACAAACTAAACCCGATGCCTCTCCTGCAACAATTGATTTACTGACAAAGGCCACGCAACAACTCGCCATTCCGGTTTGTGCCATTGGCGGCATCACACCCGACAATGCAACAACACTATTAGACGCTGGCGCCGATATGCTTGCTGTTATTCATGGTGTGTTTGGTCAGGACAATGTCAAAGAGGCCGCCCAACATTACGCGCAACTGTGCATTTGAACAGTCCCCACTGCGTTATGTTACTTGCGTTATGCATCCGTAGAACCGATAACTAATTTCTGTATGCTGAGTTGACATAAGGTAAAAAATAATTAGGGGCTAACATTATGCGACATATTGCAATCAGCTTATTACTCATTCTTGGTTTCAGTTCACTTCTCCAGGCTAAAGACATCTTACCTGCGCCAGAAAAAATTGCTGCTCACAGCTACGCGTGGATCGGTCCTCTGCCAGGTCCCAGTGTTGAAAATCAGGGCTATCGAATGAATCTTGGTTTTGTTGTTGGCAGCAAAGGCATAGTCGTCATTGACACCGGTTACACAGAAGCGATGGCAACTGAAATGCTTGCTCATATTCGTAAAATCAGCAAAGCCCCTATTGTTGCTGCGATAAACACCAACTCTCAACCACACCGTTTTTTTGGCAATAACATTTTTAAAAAAGCGGGTGCAAAAATAATAAGTACTGCGAAAGAAAAGCAACGTATGGCGGGCTCCATTGCGCAATACACAAGCGCGATTGAGCGTATCCTGAAATTAAAACAGGCGACTGTTGCTACACCGGCACTACCCGATACACTTATTGATAAACCGACCACTATTAATTTAGGTGACGTCAGCATTACCCTTGAAAGCCATGGCGCTTCGCACACACCCCAATCGCTCGTAGTACACGTTGCAAAAGATAACCTGGTTTTCACTGGCGACGTACTTTATGGCGGACGACTACTGGCTGTGTTACCAGACAGCAACGTAAAACAATGGATAGCCTCGTTCAATGCGTTAAAAAAATACGGCAAGGCAAAACTGATTCCTGGTCACGGCCAGCCTGGCTATCTTAACGATTTTACATTTTCCACTTTGGACTACTTAACGTTATTACAGGGGCATATGACGAAAAGCATTGATGCCGATATGGAAACCCAGGATGCTATTAACACCCTCAATCAAACTGCCTACCGTAAACTCGTCAATTTTGAGCAACTTGCCGGTCGAAATGCCAGTTGGGCGTATCTAGAGGCCGAAAAAGCCGCTTTCGAATAATTTGGCTGCTGATAAATCAAATTTCCGAACTCGATATTGACGAATACGCAAAATATAACGACGTAAGTGGCGTAGATAACGACGAATTTCAAGCACCGCAGGTGTTTGCTGAGCCGGTAACTACGCTGCTGACAGCGTTATTCTCTTCAAAGACCTCGCCTAAAACGCTAAAGCACAACGCTTACAAAACTGCTAAAATGCCCATCATCTTTGCGTGAATAACGCCGCAATCCAACGTCAGAGTAAGGAAAGATTTATGTCCCGTTCACATGATTTATTTGTCGCCGCCCAAGAACATATTCCAGGTGGTGTAAATTCACCTGTCCGCGCCTTTAAAGGTGTTGGTGGTGATCCGGTCTTCTTCAAACGCGCCAACGGAGCCTACCTATTTGATGAAGATGACCGCCAATACATTGATTATGTTGCCTCATGGGGCCCAGCTATTCTCGGCCATGCCCACCCTGATGTCATTAAAGAAGTGCAAGATGCTGCCGTAAACGGACTCAGCTTTGGCGCACCAACCGCGATTGAAACCGACATGGCCGATATGCTCTGCAACATCGTGCCATCAATGGATATGGTGCGAATGGTTAGCTCTGGTACCGAAGCCACCATGAGCGCGATTCGCCTTGCTCGTGGTTATACCGGCCGCGACAAGATTGTAAAATTTGAAGGCTGTTACCACGGTCATGCCGACTCTTTACTGGTTAAAGCGGGCTCGGGCATGTTAACCCTTGGTGTACCGACCTCACCGGGTGTACCCGCGGGGCTTGCTGAACATACGATTACCCTTACGTACAATGATATCCATGAAGTAAAACAGGCCTTTAGCGAAATTGGTGATCAAATCGCCTGTATTATTGTCGAACCGGTTGCGGGCAATATGAACTGCATCCCCCCCGTTCCCGGCTTCCTCGAAGGCTTGCGTGAAGTGTGTGATGAATACGGTAGCGTCTTGATCTTTGATGAGGTCATGACTGGTTTTCGCGTTTCACTCGGTGGTGCTCAAGGTCACTACAACATAAAACCGGATCTCACCACACTGGGTAAAGTTGTCGGTGGTGGTATGCCGGTCGGTGCCTTTGGTGGTAAAACAGAAATTATGGGGCATATCGCGCCACTCGGCCCTGTTTATCAGGCAGGTACGTTATCGGGTAACCCCATTGCGATGGCGGCAGGTTTAAAGACCATGCAGCTCATTAGCCAACCCGGATTTTATGATGAACTGTCTGCCAAGGTTGAACACCTGGTCAATGGCATCATGACAGCGGCAAAAGATGCCGGTATTCCAATGGCGGAAAATCATCTTGGTGGCATGTTCGGGCTATTCTTCACCGACATACCGCATGTTGTCAATTTTGCGCAGACTTCGGCTTGTAATATCGAACGCTTCCAGAAATTTTATAACGGCATGCTTAAAGAAGGTATCTACCTTGCACCGAGCGCATACGAGGCGGGTTTTGTTTCTGCTGCACATACTGATGACGATATTGAAAAGACCATTTCTGCCGCCGCCAGAGTCTTTGCTACGTTATAAGCAAGCCGTTTATGTTTGAACACGATGACAATCTGAAGGGGCTTAACCAACATAGCTCACTGCATGAAAAGCTCATATGTGCACACACGTCATTGAAAGAGCTGTTGCCTTTTATTGTGCGTATTGCAGTTACCTTATACGACGCAGAAACAAATGTACTAAAAACCTATTTGCACAGTAGTGATGATGAATCACCACTGCAACATTATCAGGCACTCATGGATGACGCACCGATGCTTAAGGAAATACTCAAGCAAGGTAAACCACGCGTCATTAATAATCTGCTGACCTTTGAAGACAGCAAAAGTGAACATACCCAACGCATCGGGCGCTCCGGCTATGCCGCCAGTTACACACTCCCCATCTTTAATGAAGGTGTCTTCATTGGCTTTATTTTTTTCAACTCCAGTGAAAAAGATGTTTTTAGCGAAATCACCCTGCGTGAAATTGATATTTACGGCCACCTTATTTCACTTATGGTCATTAATGAAATATCGTCCATCCACACCCTCTCCGCAGCGGTGAGAACAACCAGTGGCATCACCCACTTACGCGATCCGGAAACCGGTAGCCATCTTGACAGAATGTCACGCTATAGCCGCATTATTGCCATGGCACTAGCGGATAAATACGAGCTTGATGATTTATATATTGAACACATTTTTATGTTTGCGCCTTTACATGACATCGGCAAGATCGCGACGCCCGATGTCATCCTGATGAAACCAGGTGCATTGGATGCCGATGAAACGGTCATCATGAAAACACATGCCCGCAAGGGGCGTGAGATGATCGATGAACTGGTTGACAATTTCGGCCTGGAAAATGTTGAGAATATTGATATGTTGCGTAACATTGCTGAGTACCATCATGAATCTGTCAACGGCAAAGGTTATCCCGACGGCAAGGCGGGTAATGAAATTCCGCTTGAAGCCCGTATCGTTGCCGTGGCCGATGTCTTTGATGCCCTCACCAGCCAACGTTCCTATAAGGAAGCATGGAGTAACCAGCGCGCAATCGACATGTTGAAAGAACTTGCCGGTGAAAAACTAGATAAAGATTGTGTTGATGCCTTGTTGCAAAATCTCGATAAAGTCGAAGAAATTCAACAGCAATTTCAGGAAAATCCTTACGGTTAATCCGTTACCTGATTAACGACTGCTGACCGCTAGTCCACCTCGAACAACGTTAGTTCTGAACGGAAGCTGACAATTCATTCTGCCTAACCAAACTTACCATCGACACGCGCTTTAACCAGTATTGCTGCGTAGGTAAGTACAAATTCAGCAAAGGCGACCAGCCATAATATTTGCGAGATGAGAATCAAGGTTGCGTAATGGTCTGGAAGAAACAATGGCATCAAAACCCGGGTAACACTACCGGCCACTAATAAAATAAATATTGACGTGAGTTGTTTGGGCGGGTTGAAGACATCGCGTCCGGTATGCCCAAGCGAAACACGTGCCATCATACCGATGGTCATCATGCCAATGCCACCATAAGTAAAGGCATGTATTGCTAAGGTCGGGTTAATATCGAACCAGCCGTCTATTGCCCGCAAAATGAAGCCCATCACAATCCAGGCATAACCGACATACAAACTCCACAGCAGTGGTTTTTGCCATATAGCGGTGTTATACCAGCCATATAGCCGCAGTCCATGCAACACTGCCAGTGCTGTAGCAATGACGGTTGCCCATGTTGGTAAGATAATAAAGACTTCAACAACAATGAACGCCAACATCAACAACAAACTACTGATATCAAGCCAGCGATAATTCACTACTGTCACCGGTTGCTCAATCCCCTTCTCAATAAAGAACGGAATCACCCGCCTGCCCATCAGCATGATCAGAGACAAAATAATATACAAGCCCGTATAAAGTCCAAGCCGGACACCCTCTTCGAGCAAATTGAATAGACCAAGGTAAAAAAGGGCATTACCGATAAGCAAGAAAATCACTTTGCTCCAGATAGCCAGATGCTGCCACTGGCGTACTTTTAGAATAGGCAACAGGATCGCAATACACATGGCGCTGTTGAACAATAAATCCAGACCAGCCATCATCAGCATTGCCTGTGGGTGGTCGATAAGCGGCATCACACGCGCGGATAGCCAACACAGGGCCAAGAGCAGTAACGGTAGGCCATTTAAGGTCTTTTGCCCTGTCCAATTACCAACCGCCGTTAACAAAAAACCGGCGATGACTGCCAGCGTATAGCCATACAACATCTCGTGTGCATGCCATTGAAAGACTGTCAGTTCATTGCTTGCCAGCCAGCCACCGAAACTCAGTATCCACAGCCACAATCCAATTGCGAAAACAGCGAAGGCACCGCCGAGCAGGAAAAAGGGGCGGAATCCAAGGTGCAGTAAAGCAAAGCGATAAGACTCTTTTTCTTCAATCTGCATACAAGCTCTGCCCCCATAAAACAAACAATGCTAGAATCATCTCACGCAATCACTTACTTATACAAACCGGACACTGTGAAGAAGAATTATGCTAATTGTCATTTCACCCGCTAAAAAACTCGATTATGAAACACCGTCTAAAACCAAGGTCTTTACGACACCCGACTACATGGGTGATTCACAACAGCTTATTAATCGCTTGCGCGACTTCTCCTCGCTAGATCTAGCCGAGTTAATGAAATTGAGCATGAAGCTTGCCGAGCTTAACTTTGATCGTTACGAATCATGGAAACCTAAATGCACCGAAAAAAATGCCAAGCAGGCTGTGCTCGCTTTTCAAGGTGATGTTTACCAGGGATTGGATGCGGCTTCATTCAATGCCACTGATTTCAAATTTGCCCAACAACATTTACATATATTGTCCGGTTTATATGGCCTGTTAAGACCTTTAGATCTTATGCAACCCTATCGTCTGGAAATGGGTACGCGGCTCGAAACCGACCGTGGTAAAAACCTCTATGAATTCTGGGGTAGCACGATCACCGAGGGGCTCAACAAGCAGCTGAAGAAACTCAAAACCGACACGCTGATTAATTTGGCATCGAATGAATATTTTAAATCGGTTAAACCGAAAGAACTCAATGCTGACATTATCACGCCCGCATTCAAGGAATTCAAGAATGGTGAATATAAAATGATTGGCATTTATGCCAAGCGCGCGCGTGGTCTGATGAGTCGTTATATTATTAAAAACAAATTAACCAACCCCGAAGATATTAAAGACTTCGACGAAGAAGGTTATCGTTTTAATTCAAAACTGAGCAAAGGCCATAATTGGGTCTTTACGCGCAAACAATACTAAGCGAGAAATAGTAACGTGAGTGAAAAACCGTCTTATCCTGGCAACACCATTATGGTTAGACCCAATGGCCCACTCATTTGTAGTAGTGAGGTTAATGTCACTATTCAGGATGAGGATGGCAATATCATTGCGAAAGAAAAAGAACTCGCACTATGCCGTTGTGGCCAATCCGCAAACAAACCTTTCTGCGACGGCAGTCATAAGAAATCGAAGATAGCATCCCCGCAAAACTTCACTGACGAACGCATTGAAGATTTGCCAATGCAGCAAGACGAGTTGCTCATTATTGTCAAACCTGATGCCATGTTGCTCATTAAAAGTCCGGTAACGATATTTAGTCGTGATGGAAAATCTGTCACTACACGAACAAAAGGTGCGCTGTGTCGTTGTGGTGCATCAGAAAACAAACCCTTCTGTGATCGTCAGCATAAGCAATGTAATTTCAAAGGCTAAAGAGTTCAATGCGGCCTCCAGTCGACAACATTGCACGTCATTTTTCTACTGAATCTCGTCTATTACGTTTTACTCTGGTTATTATTGCACTCTGTCTTGGGGCGGGGTTACTGACACCAATCATCACATTAGAAAAATTTTATTTTTTTAAAAACACCGTGTCGATCATAAGCGGTCTACTTGAATTGGTAAATGAAGGCCAACATTCACTCTTCATTATTATTGCACTATTCAGCATCGTGTTACCTGTTTTGAAACTATTTGTACTGAATAAATTATTATCGCCATCATTAGCCGAAACAGCCTCCCTACAACGCTATCTACACTGGATGCATCATTATGGGAAATGGTCAATGCTCGATGTTTTTGTAGTGGCGGTATTAGTCGCGGCAGTTAAGCTTGGCTCAGTTGCCAATGTGCAATTACATTATGGCCTTTACCTATTTGCAGCGGCCGTACTGTTAACCATGCTTGTGACCGCGCGCGTCATTAAACTAATTGAACAAATACAACGTAAGCCAGGCAATTAAGCCTGGCTCAAGCATTTATATACGGAAGCGTGACACCACGCCTTGCAACTGCCCGGCTAATGCTTCCAGGTCATTACTTGATTTTGCAGTCTGTTGTGAGCCATCTGATATCATTTCTGCCATATCGTTAATATTGACCACATTCCGGTTTATTTCTTCTGCGACGGCAGATTGCTCTTCTGCCGCACTTGCTATTTGAGTGTTCATATCATTAATTGACGATACCGCGCTTGTAATCGATTCAAGAGAATCCCCTGCCGCATTCGCATGTGCCACACTATTGACAGCCTGCTCTTTACCATTGCTCATTACTTCCACGGCATCTCGTGAGCCCTTTTGTAAGCTCTCAATCATACCTTGAATTTCCTGAGTTGATTCTTGTGTGCGACTGGCAAGCGTTCTTACCTCATCCGCTACCACCGCAAAACCGCGACCCTGTTCACCGGCGCGTGCTGCTTCAATTGCCGCATTAAGTGCTAGCAGATTGGTTTGTTCTGCAATACCGCGAATAACGTCGAGTACCGAACCAATACGTGCACTGTCACTTTCCACGCTATTAATCACATTTGCCGCATTTTCTACTTCGCTGGCCAGGGAGTTAATTGCCTGAATATTCTCACTAACAACAGATTTACCTTCAGTCGATTGCACATGCGCTGTTGATGCGGAACCTGCCGCTTCACTCGCACTGCGCGCCACTTCTTGTACCGTTGCCGCCATTTCGTTCATTGCAGTCGCTACTTGATCAATTTCCGACCTTTGTTGTTGCACATTACTGTCAAGGTCGACGGTAACATTAGACATTTCCTCTGCCGCAGTTGCCATATAGGTACTCGCCTCGGCAACATCCCCAACCAGTGCATGTACCTTTTCTGCAAAATTATTAAATGCACCTGATAGTTCAGTGATTTCATCTTGTCCTTTAATGGGTAAGCGTTTTGTTAGATCACCTTCCCCTTCTGAAATATCCGTCATTGCCATAGCCGTACTTTTAATTGGTTTTACAATCGTTTTTGCTACGAACGCTGATACAAACACACCACAAATAACGGCGATGATTGACAGAAGGATATTGAGCCACACCGCACCTGATTGCATATTTCCATACACGCTTCTGTCCATTGCTATTTCAAGCACGCCAAATGGCTTACCACTAAAATCTTTAACCGCGGTCGAATATACCGCTACATCAACATCCGCTAGCGATGCATATGTCAGTATCTCTTCCTTAATTGCCTGCTGCAATTGTTCTGAGGTCAATAATGTTTTATTTTTCATGGTACTCGCAAAGGTCTTGAACCCAGCATCACCCATGACATGCAAAGCAAGATCAACATTGTTTTTAGCTTTGAAGTTATCAAAAAAAGCCTGGCCAAAGGACATACCAAATTCAACAGAACCGACATGTTCTCCATTGTTGATTACCGGCACCATGCCTCGCACGCCAAGACCTGCCACACCTTTTTCAATACCACCAACCGGCTTTACTTTGTTGTTTGTCTCAACCACTGTTTTCCTGAATGAAGACAGATCATCACCAAACTTAGCGGGTTTATGTACTCTGAGAAATGAGGTTGCAGGTGGGGTATGAAATTGAAACTGTCTCACGCCATATTCTTTTTTTAGTGTTGAGAATCCGGAAACGAACAAGCCGCTTAAGGCGTCGCGATCCCTATCGGCGAATGCCTGCTGAGCCTGCGGAATACCCGCCACAACAGCACTCATGGCTTCTGCAACCCTGGACTCTGACTCAATCGTTACCTTCACATTATCAAATACGCCTCGTAACTCCCGTTCTTCAGCTTCTCGAATAATGTTCGACATACTGCTACTGACGACCGTGCTAATCACCACCACTGCAATAATTAGAACTATTGTGCTACTCATAGCAATACGTGTGCCAATTGAATGAATCCAAGCCGATTTCATCTTCTTTCTCCAGTTTTATATCCGCCATAAACACGATCGTTGCTTCAGGTGGATGTTTAAATACATGACATGAGGGAGGTATCGGCAGGGTTTATTTAATATAAACGCCAAATAAAATGTGGAATCTAACTATTCTGAGGCAACGATGTGTCTTAGTGACACCGATAAGAAATCGGCAGTGTGATTTGAACTATCCTTACGCATTATCCATTTCGGCAATGATGATACCTATGCGTTCCAGCCGTTCGATTGGATCAGTTAATTGCAGGAAATGTTGTTTCTGAACCAGCGCAATTGGCAACAATTCTGCGAGTCGATAGCCAACCCAACTGGCATCATCATAGTACTTTGGCAACGTCGTGTAGGGATGGCCAATCTGGGTTAACATCTCCTCCGTCATGTCAGAGAGGTATTGGAAACGATTAGGCAAGGCAATTTGCTCCTCGTCACTCAGCATCTCCACCTTGGCCGTACACAGTTGATCTGCACTTATTTGCCTGTCGATAATACGGAAACGCTGCTGCCCCCTCACCGTGATACCCAGCAATCCTTCGGGAAGTTGTTGCCAGTAGCTAATCGTACCAAACGTGCCATATTCAAAACTCTCTGCTGCACTTCCTGTTTCCTTACCTTCACTAATCAGGCAAATACCGAAACCGGTTTCCTCACGTAGGCATTTGCCAACCATGTCGAGATAACGAGGTTCAAAAATACGCAGCGGTAACGCACCGCCAGGATAAAAGACAGTGTGCAGGGGGAAGATCGGAATGTTTCGAATATCTTGCGTCACTCGCTATTCCTTGCTTAGTTAAATGTTGCCCGTATTATTCGCCCCAGGCTGGCAACAAGTTATGCTTAAGACCTAATTGTTCTAAAATACGTGCCACAATAAAATCAACAATATCATCCACCGATGTCGGGTTCTGATAAAATCCTGGTGTTGCTGGCAACATCACGACACCTAATCTAGCCAGCTTAAGCATATTCTCAAGATGAATTGCTGACAATGGGGTTTCGCGTACCACCATAATTAATTTTCGCTGTTCCTTGATCACGACATCGGCAGCACGCTCAATCAAATTATTACTACTACCACATGCTACCGCTGATAGTGTGCCCGTTGTACAGGGACACACCACCATGGCATCAGGTACCCCGCTACCACTGGCAATCGGTGCCATCCACTGATCTTTGGCAAAAACCTGTATCTGATCTGGTTTTGCATTGTAGCGTTCAGAGAACCACGTTTGCATCGCATCGGGGCGGCCAGGAATATTCAAATCTGTTTCCATTGACAAGACGACCTGGCCCGCCGGTGACACCATAATGAAAATTTTTGCCCCTGAGGCAACCAAACACTCAATCAAGCGCAATGCATATGGCGCACCCGACGCCCCTGTTATGGCTATCGCAACGGTTTTATCCAGCTTCTCAATATTCATTTTCTACGCCATTAACACCAGGTTATTTAGCCTATCATAATAGTGCTAGTAATTTTTCATGAATACCGCCAAAGGCTCCATTACTCATCACTACAATGTCATCGTTTGGATTTGACTGTGCCACCACTGCTTTAATCAACTTGTCGATGTCATCAAAATAAACCGCGTTGCCACCGAGTGAGTCCACAACCTCATCCAAAGACCAATCCATTTCAGGCGTAGCGAGTAAAAAAATCTTATCTGCTTCGCGTAATGACTCCGCCAGTGATGCATGATGTATCCCCATACGCATGGTATTGGAACGCGGCTCCAAAACGGCAAGCAAATGTCCCGAGTCACGCAAGCATTGTTTCGCAGCTTGCAAGGTGGTGGCTATTGCCGTTGGATGGTGAGCAAAATCATCAAATACCCTCACCGCACTGACTTCACCGCGCAACTCCATACGCCGTTTAACACCTTTAAATTCGCCAAGTGCCTTAATCGCTTCGGCAACCGGTACGCCCGCATGGCGCGCGGCAGCAATCGCCGCAATCGCATTACTAGCATTATGCTTTCCAGCATGTTGCCAGTCGAGCGTCACCACTGTCTTGTCTTCAATACTGACATCGAAATGATCATAGGCGGGTGTCGCGTTGTGGCACTGCCAATCAGCGGGGTTATCTATGTTGAATGTCTGACAAGGTGTCCAACATCCCATTGCCAACACGTCATCAATGGCGGTGACCTCCGATGGATGAATCACCAGGCCATTACCTGGCACAATTCGCATCAGGTGATGGAACTGTTTTTGGATAGCCGCCAGGTCATCAAAAATATCTGCATGATCAAATTCAAGGTTATTGATAATCAAAGTACGTGGTTGGTAGTGTACGAATTTAGAGCGCTTGTCGAAAAAGGCCGTATCATATTCATCTGCCTCAACAACAAAGAACGGCGCGCTTCCTAACCGTGCTGAAATCCCGAAGTCTTCGGCAATACCGCCGATCAAAAATCCCGGCGCCAGGCCACACTGATCCAGTATCTGTGCCAGCATACTGGCTGTCGTTGTTTTACCGTGTGTGCCGGCTACGGCTAATACCCAGCGATCGCGCAATACGTGTTCAGATAAAAACTGCGGCCCCGAACTATATACCAGGTTTCGATCTAACAGATATTCAACAACGGGATTCCCCCGCGATAAAGCATTACCAATCACAACTACATCCGGTGCAGGCTCAAGTGCATCAACCGTATAACCGTCATGTAGCTGTATACCCGCTGCCTCAAGTTGTGTACTCATCGGTGGGTAAACACCCGCATCAGAACCACTTACTTGATAACCAAGCTCTCTTGCCAACAAAGCCAGACCGCCCATGAAGGTGCCACAAATGCCAAGTATATGAATATGCATAACTGTTACGTCGAAAAAACCATCTCAACCACTGTCCACGACAGAATCAAATAACCAATACTGATAATAAAACCATAAGCAAGTCGTATATCAAGGCTATGCCGAATAATGTGTGCAAATACGGTGAGATCCCAAACTAGCAATAATAAAAAGAACTGGAAGGCAACAGGTACTGATTCATTATTGATTTCTGCCGCAACCAGGTTATACATAAATGGCATTATCAATAAGCCAAGAATGACGTTCGTGCCCATCATCGCAATAAGCGCCTGCCTAAAGCGCGCCAGCTTCCCACGCAACTGTAAACTAACGTATAAAAATGCCGTTAACCAAACGACATTAAATAAGGAAATCATTAATGACTGGCTAAACGGTTTAGTCTGTATATTAAGCAGGATACCGACTATCAGGCTTAACACGACAACCACGCGCAGCAAAAAAAGCGAAGATGGTAGATCTTGCGGGCCAGCGCGTAAAAGACAAATATCAAAAAAACGAAAAATAAGTGCTTGCATCAGAATAGCTTAACCCGTGCCACGCTTCATCGCCAGTATCACGTTCAAAACATGGCATAGTCACCTTGCCTGACGGCTGTTATGCTAGTTACCATGAACTTACTCACTGACCAAGATATACCCTATATTGATACATCTGCTGAACTCAACGCTTTTTGTGATGCTATCAAAGACAGTCAATGGCTTGCCATTGATACCGAATTTGTCCGCGAAAAAACCTATTACCCTCAACTTTGTTTAATTCAAGTGAGTAACGGCGAACAACTTGCCTGCATCGATCCGCTGGCACTAAATGATATTGAGCCACTGTTAACTGTCTTCTACGATCCTGCTATTACCAAGGTATTTCATGCAGCATCACAAGATCTGGAAATTTTTGCACATCTGCGCAATGAACTCCCAGCACCATTATTTGATACCCAAATTGCAGCAGCCTTATTAGGCCATGGCAATCAAATTAGTTATGCGGCCCTGGTCAAAATATACTGTGACGTAGAACTAGATAAATCACATAGCCGCACTGATTGGTCACGCCGGCCATTAAGTTCGGCACAAATCCAATATGCTGCTGATGATGTGCGTTATCTTGGCATTGTGTATGATCTGCTGAAAAAAGAACTCGAAGCAAAAAATCGTGACACATGGTTAGATGACGATTTTAATCAGCTTGCTAATATCCAGCGCTACCTAATTGACCCTGAACAATCCTGGCAACAAATCAAGGGACTCGATAAATTGCCCAGCCATCATTTAATATTCGCCCAGGCACTAGCAAGTTGGCGAGAACGGCATGCACAAAAAATAGACAAACCAAAACGCTGGGTAATAAAAGATGATGTACTTCTATCACTGGCTAATGGCCCAGCCACTAATATTGCAGATCTCACTACAGCGGGTCTAAACGAAAAGACCCGTCATCGTTTTGGCCAGGAATGGTTAAAAATACTCAACCACGCAACCACAATTCCCGAAGATCAGCATCCTGTCAGGCAGCGTTTTGAGCGTCTCACTAACGCACAATGCCAACTTGGCAAGGAATTAATGACCGCTCTGCAATCAATTGGCGAACAACAGCAGATAGATCCGGGGCTACTGGCAACGCGAAAAGTCATTAACCAGCTTGTTGCTGGGGAACGTGATGTCAGCGTACTCCAGGGTTGGCGGAACGATATTGCTGGCCAACAATTACTAGCGATCATCAATAAAGATGAAATTAGTTAACCGTCATGCACCCTGCAGAAAGAAATAAGCACAAATCATGAAGAATAATGCTTAATGAACAATAAAAAAACGAGTAAAACCGCAACCCTACCTGACAACCTACCCCCGTATTGAAGATTCTGTCCTGGTATAGATCAAGCAGACCTTAGGCCCGCTCGACTACTTCTTTTTCTTAGCGGACTTCTTTTTTGTTGCGATCTTTTTCTTAGCAACTTTTTTCTTTGTCGTTGCCTTCTTGGTTACTGGCTTTTTCTTGGTTACTGGCTTTTTCTTGGTTACTGACTTTTTCTTGGTTGCCGGCTTTTTCTTGGTTGCGGATTTCTTTACCGCTGGCTTTTTGGTCGCCTTGGTCACTTTTTTCTTAATATCTTTAACCGCTTTAGTCACTTTCTTTTTAATTGCTTTGGCTTCTTTTTTTAGCACCTTAGTTTCTTTCTTCACCACTTTAGTGACTTTTTTCTTTATCGCCTTAGCCTCTTTTTTTAATACCTTGGTTTCTTTTTTAACTGCCTTGCTCACCTTCTTCTTGATGACTTTGGCTTCTTTATGGGCAACCTTACTTACCTTTTTGCCTAAAATTTCTGCTTCTTTAAGCACAACTTTCTCTGCCTTCTGCAAGGCTTCATCAGCAGGTTCAATTAAGTCCTTGTTCACCTTACCTAACGCATTTTGAACTGATTCGAGCACCATCCGTTCAAGATCATCAAACGTAACTTCTCCCTGGCGTAATTTTTCTAACTCTTCTTGCAAGGACTCTTCTGACGGCAAGGTCTTTAATTCTTTAGCCAGCGCAGCGGCAATATCATTAATTTCACCAACCCCCTGAATTGTCCGTAATTTCCCTTGTTTCTGGTAATAATCAAATAATGGGGTTGTCACACCTTCAAAGACCCGCAGACGATTTCCTATCGTTTCTTCATTATCATCCGTGCGTTGCCGCAGATCGCCACCACATTGATCGCAGCGATCAAATAACTTTGAAGGAGCCGTGTACAAATTATACATTTGGCCGCAGGAACGGCAGGTCTGGCGCCCAGTCAGTCGCTGAATCAAGGCATCAACACCGACATCAATATGCATGACACCATGTAAAGGCTGTCGTAATTCAGCCAGTATCTCATCTAGTTCTTCACCCTGAGCAACTTGACGGGGAAATCCGCTTAAAATGAAACCTGATTCAAGGTTCTCGGTACTGAGATAGTCACGCAACAAACCAAGCACAACGTCATCGGGCACCATTTGACCACTTTCCATATAAGGTTTGGCTTGTTTACCTAAAACCGTCGCCTCAGCAACAGCCGCACGCAATATGTCACCAATTGAAATCAGCACCATCCCATATTGTTTCGCTAACAACTTTGCCTGCGTGCCTTTCCCCGAGCCGGGAGCACCAAGTAACACAACCCTCATAACCCTATCCTGAATAGTTAAGTCTTTGTTAATATTGTATTATTTATCATTATAACCTACTAAGCTAGCACAAATCCCTTAAAGTTAAGCCTGCTTTAAATATAAACCTACTCTGCTCAGTGCAGATAAGTCAACGAACTATCATGCATTTTTCGCTTATTTGCAGTATGCTTGCTCGCCGCTCAGCAGTGAATGGGCGGATAATCAAGCCACCAAGACAGATTGAACAATTTAAAAGCATGAACAAACCAGTTCCCGATTACACAGAAAGCCAGGCATGGGCCGCGGCTAAATGTCTCAGAAATCGCGTTCGCAAAACGTTTGATACCCAGCTTTTTGAAAGCGAGGTTCGTTTTCAGCCACACGATCGCGCGCGCAAACTAGCGCAAGAAATGGCTCGGTATACTCGGTGGATCATCAGACAGAATTTATTAACCTTCAGTAATATAACTTTAAGTAACCATTTGTAGGGAGAACCTGACATGGCCACAAAGAAAAAAACGGCAAAGAAACCAGCAGCTAAGAAAACCGCTGCTAAGAAGAAGCCCGCTGCTAAACCAATGAATGCGTTTTATGCGCAATCGGGTGGTGTAACAGCGGTTATTAACGCATCAGCTTGTGGTGTGATTGAAACTGCACGCAAAAACAAGACCAAAATCGGTAAAGTTTATGCCGGTCGTAATGGCATCATCGGGGCGTTAACCGAAGACCTTATCGACACCAGTAAAGAAACGACTGCCGGTATCAAGGCGCTACGCCACACACCATCTGGTGCCTTCGGCTCTTGCCGCTTCAAATTAAAAAGCCTTGAAGAAAACCAACGTGAATATGAACGTCTAATCGAGGTTTTCAAAGCGCACAACATCGGCTATTTCTTCTACAATGGTGGCGGTGATTCAGCCGATACCTGTTACAAGATTTCTCAGCTATCTGAAAAAATGGGTTACCCAATTCAGGCTATTCACGTACCGAAGACGGTTGATAACGATCTTCCCATTACTGATAACTGCCCAGGCTTTGGCAGCGTTGCCAAGTACATCGCGGTTTCAACACGTGAAGCAAGCTTTGACGTTGCCTCTATGTGCAAGACATCAACCAAGGTATTCATCGTTGAAGTCATGGGTCGCCATGCTGGCTGGATTGCAGCGGCCGGTGGTCTTGCCTCAACTGAAGACACCAATATCCCAATCGTTATCCTGTTCCCTGAAGTTGAATTCAACGAGGAGAAATTCCTTGCCAAGGTTGATGCCATGGTTAAGAAACACGGTTACTGCAGCGTTGTGGTATCTGAAGGTGTGCATTACCCAGATGGCAAGTTCCTCGCTGAAAGCGGCCTGAAAGATTCATTTGGTCACGCTCAATTAGGTGGTGCAGCAACGGTAATTTCAAGCATGGTTCAAAAAGGCCTGGGGCTGAAAAACCACTGGGCTGTTGCTGATTACCTGCAACGTGCAGCGCGTCACGTCGCTTCTAAGACTGATGTTGATATGGCCTACGCAATGGGTAAAGCCGCTGTGCAGTTTGCGCTTAAAGGTCACAATTCCATCATGCCAACCGTTGATCGCATCTCGAACAAACCGTTCAAATGGAAAGTAGGCATGGCTGACCTTTCTAAGGTTGCCAATGTTGAAAAGATGATGCCTAAAAACTTCATCACCAAAGATGGCTTCGGCATTACCAAGAAGTGTCGCGAATACCTCGAACCACTTATCAAGGGCGAAGACTACCCTCCTTATAAGAATGGCTTACCGAAGTACGTGCGCATGAAAAATGTTGGTATTAAGAAAAAGCTTAAAAAGTTTGATCTATAAAGCAGTCAGGTTCCGGATACCCCATGAATGCATGGTGGTATCCGGCTTCCTTTTCACATATTCACTCATGATGACGATTGCTTAAAGCTGAAGAAATCCTTTGTCTCGAAGCCAGTCCCGGTGATGGCGATAACACAAACGCCAAGATGCGCATCCCCTGTGAAGTACACGCAATTCCTCGCTCAACAAGCTGTTGATACCCTTATCGAAAAATTATATCTCGCATTAAGCATCGGACGCAAACACAACACGTCACTGTCTCGACCTGTCTGATAGGCGTAAAATCCATATTTCTTTTCTAGCTGCACCAACAAAGTGCGGATATCGTACTCTGCACTGCTTGCCCTCCGCATCCTGACGTAGTAATAATGACCCATCAATAATAAAGGCTCACGGTATAGAAGGACTCTACACCCGTAGTTGTCCATTCAGTTTCTGCCCGTGTTTCAATAATGGGGGAGTACGAGAATGTCTGAAGGTTTATTGCTATCAATCATTAGCGCCTTTGCCGCTCTGGCTTATGGTGCCTGGTCTTACAAATGGATTCTAAACAAGCCCACCGGCAATGATAGGATGCGCGAAATTGCAGCCGCGGTACAGGAAGGCGCGCAAGCCTACTTAAATCGTCAGTACACGGCCATCAGCATCGTTGGCGTAATATTGTTTATCGCTATTCTCATCGGTCTCGATCTCCTTACTGCCATCGGCTTTGCAATCGGTGCGTTATGTTCTGCTGGCGCTGGCTACATTGGCATGAACATTTCGGTTCGCTCTAATGTGCGCACGGCAGAGGCTGCAAACAGCGGCCTAAATGCGGCGTTACAGGTTGCCTTCCGAGGCGGTGCCATTACCGGCATGCTGGTAGTCGGATTAGGGCTCCTCGGTATAGCCGGTTACTACGCTGTACTTGATGCCATGACACCGACGGGTGAGGCCATCAGCCTGACGCCACTGATTGGTTTGGCCTTTGGTGGTTCACTCATTTCAATCTTTGCCCGTCTTGGCGGCGGTATTTTCACCAAGGGTGCTGATGTCGGTGCTGATTTAGTCGGTAAGGTTGAAGCCGGTATCCCTGAAGATGATCCACGTAACCCAGCCGTGATTGCCGATAACGTTGGTGATAATGTCGGTGACTGTGCGGGCATGGCAGCAGATTTATTTGAAACCTATGCCGTAACACTCATCGCTACCATGTTGCTCGGTGGGTTATTACTGAGTGAAGCTGGCGATGCCTCGGTGATGTACCCACTGGTTATTGGTGCTGCCTCTATCATCGCATCAATTGTTGGTACGTTCTTTGTCAATGCCAAAGATGGCGGAAAAATCATGAACGCCCTCTACCGAGGCCTGGCTGTCTCGGGCATTATTGCCGCGATTGCTTTCTACCCCATTACAACCTGGATACTCGGCGATAACGTTATTATTGGTGGCAATAGCATTGCCTCAATTAACTTGTTCTACTGTGCACTGATTGGTCTGGTACTCACTGCCGCGATGATTTTTATAACCGAGTATTACACCGCAACCGAGTTTAAACCGGTGCAACATATTGCCGAAGCCTCTACGACCGGTCACGGAACCAATGTCATTGCCGGTCTTGGCGTTTCCATGAAATCAACGGCATTACCTGTTCTCTCCGTTTGTGCGAGTATTTGGGGTGCATACGAATTTGCAGGCCTCTACGGCATAGCGATTGCTGCGACCTCAATGCTATCCATGACTGGTATTGTCGTTGCGCTGGATGCCTACGGCCCCATCACCGACAATGCTGGTGGTATTGCCGAAATGGCCGAACTTGATGAAAAAATTCGTGGTATCACCGATCCGCTCGATGCGGTTGGTAATACCACCAAAGCCGTCACCAAGGGCTATGCCATTGCCTCGGCCGGACTTGCCGCATTGGTGCTGTTTGCCGATTACACACATGGATTAGAAGCCACGGGTAAGCATCTGACCTTTGATCTGTCTAACCATATGGTCATTATTGGCCTGTTTATTGGTGGACTTGTGCCATACCTGTTCGGAGCCATGGCCATGGAGGCCGTTGGTCGCGCCGCGGGTAGTGTGGTCATTGAAGTTCGTCGCCAGTTCAAGGAAATCCCTGGCATCATGGATCACACCGCCAAACCGGATTATTCAAAAGCGGTCGATATGCTGACACGCGCAGCCATTAAGGAAATGATTCTGCCTTCATTGCTGCCCATTTTTGTACCACTGATTGTTGGCTTAACACTCGGCGCACAAGCACTGGGGGGATTGCTGATTGGCACCATTGTCACTGGCTTGTTCGTTGCTATCTCGATGACCACCGGTGGTGGCGCCTGGGATAATGCCAAGAAATACATCGAGGACGGTAACTGCGGAGGCAAAGGTTCAGAAGCTCATAAAGCGGCTGTGACTGGCGATACCGTAGGTGACCCATACAAAGATACCGCAGGTCCTGCTATCAACCCATTGATTAAGATTATAAATATTGTGGCGTTGTTGATTGTGCCATTGCTTTAAGGTTTATTTTCTTCGTTTGATTTAAGAAACGGGCTTCGGCTCGTTTTTTTATTGCTTGTCTTAGCGGATTGCCACCAGAGATACCCTGTCTCCTTCGATGATTTCACTTCAGAACCGGCTTCGCGTTTCATCAAGTGCTTCCTACGCTCTGCTTCGGTCGTACACGTAAAATCGAGGCGTCGACAGGCCATCTCTGGTGGCAAGACTTCATACCTAAACTAAAACGGAATCAGTGATTGGACGATGCCAAATTTCAATCGACCACTGGGAGATTGCTGAGGTAGCGGGTAATAACGGGCAGCGTGACTCCCGGTATTTTCTATCCGTTAAATCTTGTTAATCCTGTCCAAGAACTAACCTTTGGTATTTTTCTCTACCCACCGTTCCCCCTCATTGAGGGTCTCTTTTTTCCAGAACGGTGCTTCGCTTTTTAATTTCTCAATCAACATTCGACACGCATCAAATGCTGCACCACGGTGCGCCGACCATGCGGCAACCAGCACAATCGAATCATTGGGTTTAATATCACCGACTCTATGCAGGATAAGACAGTCAAGAATTGGATAGTCAGCCATTGCTTGCTCGCAAATCTTGTCTAATGCCTTTTCAGTCATACCGGGGTAGTGTTCAAGGAACATGGCGCTGACATCATCGCCTTCATTGAAGTCGCGCATGGTGCCAACAAAACTGGTGGTTGCCCCGTACTGCCCTGAACCATGTTGCGTGACTAACGCTGCTTCGTATCCCTTCAGTTCAGCATAGGGGTCAAAAGGGGCATCAAATAAAACGACCTTCGTCATATTAGCCCCCTGTTACCGGTGGAAAGAAAGCCACTTCATCGTTATCCTGAACGCTGGCATCGGCTTTCACGTAAGCTTGATTAATCGCCACTAATACATTGCTCGGCATCGCTTCTCCTTCAGCTACTGCAACCCATACATCTTCAACAGTGGCTATATTCGCCGCTTCTATTTCATCGCTGCCACGACCAAGGGTGTCACGCAAACTAGCAAAGAACAGGACTTTTATACTCATGAAACCCTCTAGTGCGGTATCTAACACCGCGGAAACAAGCAATTCACTCGACAGGTCGGTATAATCACAACCAATATACAGAAGGATTATAACACCGATGGGTAAACTGACTCATTTTAACGCCGAGGGTAATGCGCACATGGTTAACGTGGGCGATAAAGATATCACTCGCCGCATAGCCATTGCTGATGGCATGATTAGTATGGAATCAGCCACCTTAACGCTTATCTGCGAAGGTGGCCATAAGAAAGGAGATGTACTCGGTATCGCTCGCATAGCCGGTATCATGGCGGCGAAAAGAACCTCCGATCTGATTCCCTTATGTCATCCCCTGCCACTCACACACATTGATGTTGTTCTGCAGCCTGACCAAACGAATAACCGTATTTACTGCAAAGTAACGGCACAAACCGATGGCAAAACCGGCGTTGAAATGGAGGCCCTCACTGCAGTACAAATCGCTTTACTCACTATCTATGATATGTGTAAAGCCGTTGACCGCGGTATGTGCATCAGTGATGTGCAGTTACTTAGTAAAGCAGGTGGTAAATCCGGTGATTGGCAACGTGACCCACAATAACCTTCATTGGATCAGGTAAATTCTTAGCATGAGTACGCCCGCCTTTATTTCTGACACCAGTAGTCACAACGCAATGCTGCAAAAATACCCCCCCCGGTTATACACCTTATTTTATTAATCAATGCCTCTTCCTCTACCACCGACCAGCGAAGCTGAATTACAACAACGTCTGGATAGTATTGCGGGTTTGCAGATAGCTGAACTGGCAGAACAATTAGGTTTACCGGTACCTGCTGACCTACGTAGTCATAAAGGCTGGCTGGGTGATTTAGCTGAACGTGCGCTCGGTTGTGATGCCGCCTCTTTATCTGAACCTGATTTCACTCGGCTTGGCATTGAGCTAAAAACCCTGCCTGTTAATAAAAACGGTCAGGTTCAGGAATCAACCTATATTTGTACGGTTCCCCTAAAACCCTCACAACAAGGTCACTGGCTCGACAGCTGTGTCTATAAGAAACTACATCACGTGCTGTGGTTACCCGTACAAGCAAGCCCAGATATACCGCTTGCAGAAAGGTACATTGGCACGGGGCTATTATGGAAGGCTTCAGAGACCGAGCTAGCCGCACTTTCTCAAGACTGGGAAGAACTCATGAGTGTGATTACATTAGGGAAATTTGAATCACTAAGCGCACAACATGGTGATGTCTTGCAGATCCGGCCAAAGGCTGCAAATGCCCGTGTTCTGGTTGATGCTATTGGTCCAAATGGTGAAGCGATTCAAACCCTGCCAAGGGGATTTTATTTACGCCCCCATTTCACCAATAAACTCTTAACTGAATACTTTCTAAAAACCTAAATCAGATCTTCGCCCAAATTTCACGAATTTGGTTTGAAAGTGTCATGGGATCAAACGGTTTTGCAATAACATCCACCGCACCCATATCAACATATTCTTTTATCTCATGCGGCTGTACACGCGCCGTCATAAAAACGGCAGGAGTGGTTTCTAACCCGCTAATTTCACGTAATTTGCCGAGTGTTGTTGGCCCGTCCATTTCTGGCATCATGACATCCAGCAACATCAAATGAGGAGAGAATGCAGCCGCCTTTTCAAGCGCCTCTTGTCCAGAACTGCATACCTCTAGCGTGAACATCCCTACCTGTTCTAATGCCAACTTTGCAACGGCCTGAATATCCGGTTCATCCTCAACATATAATATTTTCTGTATTTCTTCGCTAGACAAGTTGGCGGCTCCCAAGGTGATTGCTGGTATGCTATATCTACCATATCGGTTATAACAACGTAATCTTTAACCACTTTAAAAAATAAACCTTAATTCCATAATAAATATAAGATATTTACTCATGACCCGTTTTTTAATGCATATGTTAGCGCATCTTTTGGTCCCGGGCCTGGTTGCCCGTTTTGCGTTCAAACCACACTGGCAACGCGCCTGGCTCATTATGGTGGCAACTCTCATTGTCGATCTCGACCACCTCTTAAGCAGCCCTATCTTTGACCCTGACCGGTGTAGTATTGGTACTCACCTGTTCCACACCGAGCCGGCAATCGCTGTTTATGGACTGATGTTACTCGTCCCTCAACTACGTGTTATTGCTGCAGGATTATTGATACACATGACGCTTGATGCCACTGATTGCTATCTGCAATTATTTTTTTAAAATAATAGCCCATACTGCGCAAACTTTTTTGCTAGCATAAGGTCAGATGAGTACTACCCTCAAAAAATAAAGTAGAGGCCTTGGTATGAAACCTTCAGCACATATGGCGCTAGTCAGCCTACTCATTTTCAGCTTCGCTGGCTGCGCCTATCAAGCACCGAAGGACATTAATTCAAGTTTTTATTCCCCGCCAGTAGGATCAACGTTAACGTTACATAGGCCGGTGACCATACCCGCTAATGATACCCAAGTACATATTCAGAATGGCCAGCTAATTAATTCTTTCCGGGAACTCGATGCCTATTACCCAAACTGCAACTTTGAAATACGTGAACGCGCCGAGGTGGAACGTACCGTACAACCGGATAGCTTTATCATTTCTCGCGTCGTTCGTGACACTGAAAATGTCATGCTCCACACACCGGTCCTCATCGCCAGTGCCTCGGGAAATGGTGCGCCTGGCGTCGACTACATAACGATTATGGATTTATATTCACCACGGCAACCCAGTGTGATGCGGATGAGCTGCCAACACTGGGAAGATCCAAGTGACAGCTATCATCTAAGCATTAAACAAATACGCAAAACGCTTGGTGACCTGTTTACACTGACTCTGGCAGATGGTTAATTTACATCCGCTCTGGCATTCAGTCGCCAGCCAGGGCGATGCTGGCCCCATTAAGTTGCAACAATAACCATGTCATCCAACATTATTATTTATCCACCTGTTTGTAACATGCCAATAATTGGCTCGCTAAAATATCCGCCCCCAATTTACGCAGCGTTTTTATATTGCGCAGCGGAATTTGTTCAACATCAAGACTACGCTCTGTCCATTCCTCTACTGCTTCACTAATACTCTGCTCTCGCAATAAATGTAACATAGGGTAAGGTGAACGATTAGTGAAATTAGCCGCATCATTGTCATCACAATCGGCAAAACAATAATCAGGATGAAAACTAGCAACCTGCACAATACCCGTCAATGCTGTTTCTTCCAGCAATACATCAATCATGCCAAGAAAATTGTTGTAGTCCGAAAAGCTATTCAACATCTTAGGATGAATCAATAAACTGGTCTCAATCTCATCTCTTGATGCAGCGAGCATTTTCTGTATTGCGACGAGACAATCTTCCAATAATTGCTCCTCGCTCGTCGCTCTAGAGACGTCAAAATGCACTCTATCCGTCGAGAACACCTGATTTGCAAAAGGACATAAATTGTAGTGAATAACCGTACTTTTTACCCAATAACGCGTATCTGCAATAACATTATTCGACGATAATTCTTTTTTGTGAACCATGGCTCATTCTACCTGTGCGTTAGCACACAAATTAAGACGCTAGTCATTGTACTGCGTGCGATGTATGCCACACTTTATACAACTTAACTAATTAGGCACTGAACAAGATGAATCGCGCTAACAACATGAACAATGTATTAACTACCGAGATGCTCGCCACACAAAAAATATTACGCGGTGAATCGCATGAAAACCTTGCCTGGCTATTACAACACAGTGAACAACATGCCTACAATGCCGGCGATGTAATACTCACGCCGGAGCAAAACAATCATTTCCTTTATCTTGTTCTTAAAGGGCGCGTGCAAGTGCGTCTTGACTGGCAAGGATATGAAGCCCTGGCATATTTGGACAAAGGCCACTGTGTCGGCGAAATGTCGATTATTGAAGGGAAACGACCTTCGGCGATTGTTGTTACCGAACAGAATTGTGTATTACTTCTGATTGAAAAAAATATTGTCTGGGAACTAATTGAACGCTCTAACGCTGTTGCCAGGAACCTGCTCTATATTCTGTCCTCACGTGTTCGCAAAGATAATTTAGTTATTTTTGAAAGTCAGCAGCAACAGGCCATTTCCGAGAAGAATTCAAAAATTGATGCATTAACTAATTTATATAACCGTCGCTGGCTAGATAATAATTTCCCATGTGTCATTGAACGGGCTCATAAAGATACACAAGATTTCTGCATCCTTATGCTGGACATCGACCATTTTAAATTATTTAACGATAATTACGGGCACCATGCGGGGGATGCCGCACTAACAACGGTTGCTGAAACAATCGCAGATAATATACGGCCTTATGATTCTGCTGTTCGCTACGGTGGCGAAGAATTCATGGTGTTATTGCCCAATACAACAGCAACTGAAGCCCGTATTATTGCTGAAAGGCTCAAGGAACGAATCCGCAATCAAGCAATTTTGCACACTAGTGGACGACGCCTGCCAATGTTAACGGTGTCTATTGGCATGGCGGAATTACAAGCTAAACAAGACATCGCGACATTTATTGAACACGCTGATGCCGCACTTTATCGCGCAAAAGACAACGGTCGTAACTGCGTCGCCATATGAACAGCATTTAGTGCAGCGGCTTTTTCTTACCTGGCATATTCAGATCAACCTTGACCTGATTCACCCTTTGCTCATCAAAGACTAAATCAATCGAAATTTGTTTGTCATCCTGAAGGATCTTTACCTGTTTCAAATCTGGTAACCGTACTGCTATCCAGGAGCAACTTGCTGCAATCATTTGATCATTTTCACTAAATAAGGCTTGTGCTAAATAACCTGCAACAAACTGGGCTCGCTGCAACAAATCAGGCTCATCAATCTGCTCGCCAGCCAGTTCAAAGCCTGAATCCATCTCCTGATCCATCTTATCCAAATACTCTAGCTGATTCTCGGGAAGCGATTTGTTTCGGTCATACTCAATTTGAGACTGCCCATTGACGATTACTTGCATCACACTCATTGTATTTTGTTCTTC